>CEUY01092531.1_pt1 | contig 56240 bp, 58 predicted proteins | sample 361481 | NCBI WGS metagenome assembly CEUY01 (sample SAMEA2622737, study PRJEB7988) | marine metagenome | isolation source: saline water (ENVO:00002010), including | reverse complement strand
GGCGGAATTGATCATATACCAATTCATCATACAAATGAAATTGCACAAACTGAATCTGTTACTGATAAAAAATTTGTTAATTATTGGTTACATGTGAATTTTCTACAGTTGTTATCAGACGAAAATACTAATTCCGACAAGGATTCTGAGTTAAAAATGTCCAAATCAAAAGGCACTGCATATACAATTGATCAATTGATAGAAATGGGCTTTAATCCTTTATCTTTAAAATATTTTTACCTTTCAGCTCATTACAGAAATGAACTTAAATTTAATTTTAATATATTAAAAAATCAAGAACATGCCTTCAATAAATTAAGAAATAAAATATATGATTTAAGAGAAAAAACTTCTTTTTATGATTACAAAAAGAACAATCTTGTTTTAAATATGCTATCTTTACTTAATGAAGACTTAGATACTCCAAAAATGTTAGCTTATTTTCATGAGGAAATTAATAATAATGACAACACAAATGAAGATAAACTATCATTAGTTTATTATTTTGATCTTCTTACTGGATTAGAGTTATTAAACTATCAACCTACACAAGTTTTAATTCCAGAGAATGTAATTCAACTTGCAGAAGATAGATTGATTGCTAGAAAAAATAAAGATTGGGCTGTTTCTGATGAATTAAGAGAACTAATTAAATCAGAAGGATTTGAAATCAAAGATTCAAAAGATTCTTATGAGCTAAATAAGATTTGATTTTTGATATTTTAAGATTATATGGTATTTTTATAATTAGATAAAAAGGAAATTAACATGATTAAAATCACAAATGGTCGCAAAGATTTTGAATTAAAATTAAGCAATATGTTGCTCAATGTTGATGACAACGATAATGAACAAAAACCTGTAAATCAAAAAGAATTACTTATTATAAATTCTCTTTATGAAATGGTCAAACATTCAGTTTCTTTTATTATGCCTCAAGAAGTTTCTGACTATGAATCTTTTGATATTTATAAAAATCTTAAAGATAGAGCATATCCTATGGATATGAATGTTTCTTTTGAATTTGAGTTTATTAACTACGATGAAGGTTTTTTTAAGATTGAAGATCACGAATTAGATTTTGATTCTACTACTCTGATTTTTTATATTAAAGAAAATGATAAAAATATAAATAAACTTAGGGCGTTATTGGGCATGAAAAATAAAGGTAATTTTGTTTTTTTAGCAAGACTTCATGATGGTTTCTATGAAATATTTCCAAAAGCATATGTGATGGAAAATTTTGAAATAATTGAAGAATTAGAGTTGTTTGAAAATAGATATTTTAATTTAAAGACAATCGCAATTGATGAAATATTGGAAAAAGCAAAGAAAGATACTAGATCTTATCTTGAAAAACAAATAAAAGAATATTCTTCGATTGCTTTCGGTAATGCTGAAATGCAAATGAAAAATGACGATATCTTTATTCCAGAGATCTTTTTAAATAAAAAAAAATCATTTGACCATTTTCAAAAAGATAAAATAATCAAACAAAATAAGAGTATTTTATTCAATAACAACTTGCTATGTAAGACTTCTATTAAGTTTTGACATTCTTATTTTAAAAAAATTGACAAAGTTATTTCAAAACTTTGTCTTTTTTTTTGATTTTTTTATGTTACTATACAACTTGTATGATATTTAAGGAGGTCATTTTGAAAATTTTAGGTTTCTCTACTTCGAACAAAAAAAAATCGATAAATAAGCAGTTAGTGCAATCTGTAGCTCACTCTATTGAGGGTCAACATAGCTTTAAATTATTGGATATTGCAAAGTATGAATTACCAATATATAGTGAGGACATTGAAGCAAAGATAGGTATTCCAGAAGACGTTCGTGAATTCTATGAAGAGATAAAAAAATCAGACTTTTTAATCATTGGGCTTGCAGAACACAATGGTAATTACACTGCATTTTATAAAAACTTATTTGATTGGACTTCTAGAATTGAACAGAAAGTTTATCAGAATAAAAAAGTGATTGCTTTATCGACTTCACCTGGACCAGGTGGAGCAAAAAGTGTTCTAAAAAGTTTTAATGATTCAGCTCCTCTCTTTGGTGCTAACATTATTGCGTCATTATCTTTACCATCTTTTTATAAAAACTTTGAAGATGGTGTCGTTAAAGAAGAAGGATTCTTGGACTCTCTTAATCAAATATTGCTGTGATACTCACCTCCCTAAAGAACAGTGCTTCTTACTTCAAAGAATTTTGTATTCCAACCTGTTAAGGTTGGATACGCCATAATTTATTATAAGAAGCCCTTTCGGGCTTTTTTATTGAAAAAATGAAATGATTCATGATAAACAGAACTCTTTATATAATAGTAAATCGGAGAATACGGATGCAAGAAATACTTTTAGCTCTTTTTACTGGTTTTATAGTTGGTGTTTTATTTTCATTTTTAAAACTACCTATCCCTGCACCACCTGTTTTATCAGGTATTATGGGCATTGTTGGTGTTTATTTAGGAGCACAAATATACCAATGGATTATTGAACAATTTTTTAGTTGATTAAATAACTTGAATATATTATAATATTTTTTTTGCTTACTTAAAAGGAGTCATTATGAATCAAAATATTCAATTTTATGTAAAAGAATATAAAAGAATTTTTAATTTTTCTACTTCATTTTCAAGAAAGATTCTTAGACTAAGAATTAAACTTTCTGGAAGTGAAGAAAAAGCCATAAAAGATTTGTTAGTCTTTGCTGCTATTTTTGAAGAACAATATGACATCAAAATAAGTAGATATTTTTCTATTATGCTTATAGATAAAATGACGCCCAAAAGACATTTTGTTAGAAATATTGAAAATTTAAATGGGATGTTTAAATATTTCGATATAACAAGAGAACGTTCTAAAAATATCTCATTAACTAAACTTATATATAATAAAGAACGACAATTCATAGATTTAATTTTATAAAAACAAAATCGACATTTCATATTCTATAAACTAAATTTCAATGAATACATTCCTTTAAAAAGTCTTTTTTTGCGACTTTTTTTATTTTCCTTATTTTTTTTTCTCGTAAAAATTTGAAATTATTCTATTCTATTATCTTTCTTATCAACCAAGTTTGTTATGCTTTTTTTTATGATTTTTTAAATAAGTTATTTTAAAAAAAATATTTTTATTTATCTTTTTCATAGTATAACTATCTCGAATAAAAAAGTTTTTATTATTACTATATATTTTGATTTGGAGGACGTATGATTAAAAAACTTATTACAATTGCTATATTATCTACTATGACTTTTTCTGCAATGGCTAGTAATGTCAATGACCTTTCATCTGAATCTTCTTGGGAAGATATTTTAAACACTAGAAATGTTGAACTAAAAGGAGATGCTATTAGAGTTGGTGGAATAAACACAAGTGTATTCTTTGTTGAAGAAAAAGATGGTGTTCTTTACACTTTGAAACCTACAAAAGATGGTTTTTATAAACGTGTTCATTCTGGTCGTGAAAATGACCGTCAAGTATGGGTAGACGAAGGTGAATCTATAAAATCGGGAAATGTAACTATTAGTGTTCCACAATATGAAAGAAAACGTATTAACAGTGATCGTGATCAAATGATTTTCACTGGCTATAAAGATTATACGCAAGAATTAACAAGAACAATTGAAGTTTATGAAGTTGTTCGTCGTGGTGGTGACAAGAATGACAAAGAGAGATTTTTATTCAAGAAAGAATTTACTGTGCCAAAAAAAATGTAGAAGATATATATAGATAAAAAAGAGTCTCAGAGGCTCTTTTTTCTTTTCCTTTTTAATATTCTTTGATATAATAATGCCAATTATTTAGGAGAATTTTATGATCAGCCAACCATTTATTTTTACAGATCATGCTAATGATAGATTTAAAGAAAGATTCTCAAATCTTAAGAAAACTGTTGAAGTTAAAAATTTATCATATTGTAACAAAAAAGAAGTCACACGAATTAAGGCTTCAAAAGCACATAATGAAATTAAAAAATCAAGAAGACATAAATTTTATTATTACAAAAGTAATAATAATGTTTATTTTGTTTGTGAATCTAAACCACAAGGTAAGAAAGATGTTTATTATGCAAATGTTGTTGTTACAGTAGTAGATTTTACAGAAGAAGACGAATCTAAAATCACCGATTCATTTAGAGAACAAATGTTAGAGGGTGAGAGACGTTTGTTTTTAGCTGATTCTAGAATTATTGGTAAGGCAGAAAAACCTAAAAAGAAAAAGAAAAAGAAAGTACCGAAAGAAGAACGTAAAAAAATGAACAACAACATAAATACTAAAACTTTAAATGGTGTTGTTGATGAACTCGGATATATAAGAAAACTAAAAAAAGGTAAAACGATAGAAGAAAAAATGTTTTATTTTGTATCTAAAATCAACAATTCTTTAATTTTTAATGGAAAAGATACCCTTTTGAAAGTTGAAGATTTTCAAAAGGCTTCATTAAAAAAAACAATAAAAACATTTGAACAATTTGTTTATGTTATCGGAGCAGAAGAGAATTTTGAAAATTATACACAAGATTTAGATTCACTAAAAGAGGATTTAAAAGAAAAATCTCAAACAACTGAAACCAAAAAAGCCATTGGTTACATGAAAACATTGGGTAATGAACTTAAAGATTGTTATTTCAATATGGAAATTGTTGGTTTTCAAAAGATTTTAGACTTTTTTCTAGAGATAAATGCGTCTATTCTTAATAACAAAATAAGATGCATAGAATCATTATATTCTTCAAAACCAATTCCTTATGAAGAATATAGAGAATTTGTTTCTTATGCTAAATATTTGTTTCGTTTTTCTGAATATGAAGTTATTAAGTTTCATTATGATAAATTTATATATCTTTTAATTGAATATCAATTGAATACGGAATTTCAGCATATTTCTACAACAAAAAAAGAAACCAAATATCATAGAGTTGCTAACAACATTCAAGATTTAAGATTTTTCTTAAATATAAATTCCACTGAGAATAAAAAAAAAGAAAACATACTTAATTTTTATAAGATTATATTAGATAATATTTCAAAAACGGAAACTAAAAGTTTAGTTATTTCAAGATATTTAACTTGATATTAGTAAGGTTTTTGCTATAATCATTTGCTTAAAAAAAATTAGAGGATATTATTAAATGCTTAAAGATAAATTGGATTTATTGTATAGAAAACAATTTGAAGAATTGGGTTCTCTTGAGGGGACAAGTATTCAAATTATTACTGTTGGTAATGATGTCGCTAGTGAGATTTATGTTCGTAATAAAATTAAGTTATTAGAAAAATTAAATTGTCGAGTTGTTCATACAAAATTAGAAGCAAATATTACACAAGATAAGTTAAATGATCAAGTATATCTGTATGGGCGAGAATTTACAGGTCAATTTGTTCAATTACCACTACCTGAACATTTAAAAGAGCCAGATATTCCTGCTTTTCAAGATGTTGACGGATTTAATTCTTCAAATAAAAAAGTTTTACCTTGCACTGTTCAAGCTTGTTTAGACATTATACAAGAAATTGAGGGTGACATTAAGGGTAAAAATATTGCTATATTAGGTAGAAGTAATATTGTCGGATTACCTTTAGTTGTGGAATGTATAAAGTTGGGTGGAACCGTATCTAGCTTTAACAGTAACAGTGTGCTACCTAAAAAATGGGACGCATATGATATTGTTGTTTCTGCTACTGGGAACCGATTTTTAACAGCAGAAGAGTTTCAAAATGTAAATCTTGTCGTTGATGTCGGTATACATAGAGTTGAAGGTAAAGTTTGTGGTGACATAATTCATGAAAAAAATAAATTTTTAAATTCAAAAAATATCACTCCTGTTCCTTTTGGTGTGGGACGATTTACAGTTTTAAACGTTGCTAGAAATCTAAAAAAAATAAAATAACTTTATTATTTTTATATATATGTTTTAATATATATACAACAATATATTAAAGGGTTTTGATTTTATGGATAGCAAAAAGTTTTTAGAAGTCTTGAAAAGCACAGAAGAAATGATGAAATTATCAAGTAAAGATAATTTAGAAAATATTGAAAAAGAATGTAAAGAAGAATACTTACTTACTCCTCTTATTCATCAACTTCAAGAAAACAGAATAAAAACAGAAATCAATAGACAAACAAGAAGACTTAGATAAGTCTTCTTTAATTTTTGTTTTTGTGATCTATCTTTAAAAATAAAAAATAAGTTAATAAAATCAAAATAGAACAATTTAATTCTTTTATATTTCTATCCAAAATATGTCCCTAAATAAGCAAAATTCAATTTTGTAACTATATTTAAATCTAAAAATAAAAAAGAATATATGAAAAAAAACGCTTATCTTTTTGAACTTTTATTATGCATAGCAATTCTTATATTTTGTTTACTAATCTCATTTTTTTTATAGTAAGAAGAATAACTAGGATTATTCTATTTTTTTTTTATTTAATTTGACTTATTCATTGTTTCTAATATAATTAAGTAACTATTTTGAATAGGTATAATGTATATGGAAAAGCATAAATATGGACAACATTATACCCCGAAAGTTTTAACGGACAATTATAAATCTCTTTTCAGAGAATTGAAAAATAAAGATTTAACAATTGTTGATCCTTTTGTTGGCGAAGGTAATTTATTAGTCGATTACTTAGAAACATTCACTAAAGAAGAAGCTATATCTCTATTGAACAACAAAAAGATTAGAGGGTATGATATTGATAAAATGACAATTAATAGACTAAAAGAAAGGTTTCATACTTTATATGGCATCTCTTTTGAGGTTCTTAATGAAATCTTTGTTAAAAATAACTCATTGATAAACAATCCTTGTAAGAAAGAAGACTTTATTCTTACAAACCCGCCTTATATGGCAAGGAATACTTGTAAAAGAAGATATCCAAAAGAATATAAGGTTCATTTTAGTAGAAATTATTTTTCTGATTATTATGAACTTTCTATCTATAAATATCGTAGATATGACGGTATTTGGATAATCCCTTCTAATTTTTTATCTAGTGAATATATGACTGATATTAAATCTAAATTATTATTGGATTCTAATTTTGAAGACATCTTTGTTTTTGAAAATCCTATTTTTAAAGATACTAACATTTCAGTTATGTCTTTTAATTTAAGAAAAAAAAATAAGGAAGAAAAAATACAAGAAAAATTGAAAATTAATTTTGTTGGTCATAATAAAACAACGATTAAAGAAATTGATATATCGAAAGAAGGAAAAATATGTCAAGATTGGGTAGATTTATCATATTCTAAGGAACCACCTGTTTCTGTTGGCGTATTGAGAAGCGATTTTGAATATGGCAACAATGAAATTGTTGTATTAAATGAAGATTATGAACCAGAATATATCTCTGTTTCTGATTCTTTTAAAGAATATCTAGAATCAAATATTCTTTATCTTAGAAGTACAGATACAGGAGCTGATACTGGATTTTTAGGTCTTTATTCTTTTGGCGATTTATATCCTGATTATAAAGATCATAATATTTCCACTTTGGTTACAAAAAAAACTTCTAGATTAAATGTTCCACTGTTTTTCAAGGAAAATTACACAAAGGAAGAACAAGAGCTTATAAAAGAAAGAACTAATGAAATATTAAGTTTTTATAGAGATAAATACAATTCCATGTTTTTAACAAATTTCAAAAACTCTACTAGAAAAATGCAAAGAAAAAGAATTGCATTCAAAGAAATATACGGAGTTATAGAGCAAGCAATAAAAGATATTAAAAAGCAGAACTAGTTTCTGCTTATATTAAATATTCCATTTCTATTAGTTCTATTTCTGACTTTGGTATCTTAGAAATTAACGCTTTCATAAATGCTTTGTAAGTGAGCAGAACCAATGTATTGTATTCAATATTTATTCTTGCCAATATTTTTTCTCTCATATTCATTAGGCTTGAAAAGTCTTTTATTTCATTCAGTTCTTTTTTTATTTTCGTATTTTCATAATTGCTATCAACAAGAGCTAATAAATCGGGGTTAGATAATTTGTTTTTAATTTTTAAACTTGATATTGTGTGATTTAAAGTTAAATATTTAGGTGTTTTGAAATCTTCATCTTTAAATATTTCCTGTGAAAAATCTTTTATGTTCTCTTTTGTGTGGTGACAAGAGTTTAAAATTGTATATTCTGGATTGTTTTTTATATTCAATATAAAGTTTGGATTTAACTTCCTAACCTCATTTGTTATAATTTTAAAAGATTTTTTATTTTTATTCCAAAATTTTTCAAAGAATAAAGTTAAATCTATTCCTTTAAAATATTCAAAATCACAAGACTCTCCTAAGCAAGATTCTTTTAAATTAATATTCTCTAAACATTTCTTTTTTAATATTTCTATGTCAATATCTAAAACATTTACTTGACAGTCTTTAAACTGTTGAAAAAGCCAATTGTTTGATTCAACAATTATTATATCTAAATTTCTTTCTAAGTTAAACTTTTCGTATTTTTCTCCATTAGTGAATTTATCTAATAACAAATAATCTTTTTTTGAACTCGTTATTATTTTATCTTTTAATATATTTTCACCCACTTTAATTTTTTTTATTAAAGAATCGTCAATTGTTTTTTTTGTTTCTATTATTTCTAGTAAAATATTTTTTTCAAAATGATTTAACGTTTCTTGAATTTCATTACTTAAAATCTCTTTGTCTGACATTTTTTTACCTAAAAAATCTCTTAAATTAGTTAATAATATATTCGTCATCCTTTATTCTCTTCTTCTACAAATAATTCGTTATTATAGCATTTTTTAAATTAAAACAAAAGTTAAAAAACATAAAAAACGCTTATTTTTTTATTAAATGATTTTTTTGTTGTTTTTTGTTTTTAATTCGATATAATATAAAAAGTTATTTGAATAGGAGTTTCCATGAATAAGATCTACAATATTTTAATTCTTATTGTTATTTTTGTTTTAGGTGGTTTTTTAGGTTTTACTAAATTCCAAAACCCACAGGAATATGAAGGAATTGAAAAAGCTGTTTCTGAAAAAATAGAAGAAGGCAAAGATAAAATTAAAGAAAGTAAAGATATTACAAAAGAAAATATCGAAAGCGTAAAAGAATCTGGTGAAGAAATTCAAAAAGAAATCAATCAAAAAATAGAAGAAACTGTTCAAGCTAGTGACCAAAAAATAGTAGAAATTGAAAATGTAATAAAAGAAACAGAAACAGATATTGTTGATACCGCCACAAAAGTTACTGATAATGTTGAAAAACTAGTTGAAGATTTAACAAATCAAGATATGATTGAAGAAGAAGACGTTAACAAAATTATTGAAGATATTGAACAAAAATAAGAGCTTAGGCTTTGATTACAAAAAAAAAAGAGATTTCACATTCTCTTTTTTTTTGTCCATAATATGATAAAATGAAAGAAAACAAATTAAAAGTGAGACAATAAATGGATTTTGATAAAATTTTAAAAGAAAGAGTTCAAACTAAACAGTACAGAATTATATTTTCCAATATAATTAGTAAAGAATCAGAGGACAACAGAGAAGAATCTTTAAATTATATATTAAAAGGATATGACGACTACATAGCTAATAAAAGTTTGATGAAAAATAATGATATCATTTTGGAAAATTATTTTAAAAATGATCATCAGCTTTCTGACTTTGAATTCTTTAATGACCACGTTCAAAAAACGATTATTGACAATAAAGCTAAAAAATTAAAAAAGAGAATTATTTCAAATAAATATAGTCATTTATGCAACAACGACACTCACAAATTATTCCGTGAAATGGCTCAAATGGAATTCACAAAACAAGAACTACAAGATTATGTAGGTAAAAAAATAAGTGCATTTCATCATGCAGAAGAATTAAATGGTGCATTAATGAATCTGATTGATTTAAAATCTCTTAAAGACATTCCTTCTTTGCAGACAAGAATGCATAAAAAAGATTTAGAAGAAGGTGTTGATTATGATTTAAAAACTTTAGGTAACAAAGCATTCGTAAACATACACACACCAAAAGCAGCAGAAGCACTAGGATCAAGAATGTGGTGCATTACTCGTGAAAAAAGAATGTATGATTATTATAAAGAATTAAAATACACGGATTATCAATTTGTTTATGATTTTGATCGTTCACCTTCAGAAGACGAAAGTATGATTGCACTTTTAAATGACGCTTCTGGTGTTCCATTTGAAATCTTTACAAAAAGTGATATTGAAATACTTAAAAACACAAAAACTGAACATTATGAATTTGCAAAAGAATTGAAAGAAGAAACCAAGGGACTTGTAAAAGAAGAAGACTTAAAAACTTCGAATATGATTCGTAAAACATTAAGATACAAACATAAAATAAATAACAACAAAGCTCTCGACTTAGGTGAAGAATATTTTAACCCCAATGATAATTATCATTTGTTAGCTTTTATTGAGGCAAATGGCTTTAATAGTGTTATTGAAAAGGAAGATGTTGATAACAATCCTGACGTTTTTGGTATGTACACTATTGACGAAGACATTGATTTATTTAAAACAAAATCAGCTTCCGAATTCTTAGAAATGAAATACGAATACACAGACGATTTTGAAAATGCAATGAAAGAAAATGCGTTTAGTAATGAAGAATTGTTTTACATATTAACAAGTGATAATTTTAAAGGTCTTAAACAATATACTTCTGGTAGAATAGTTAAGTACCTATTGGACAATAAAGAGTTTGATATTGTTGATGATTTTTTCTTAAATTATGACAACAGTTTAATCACTAATTCTCAGAATAATTACAATGAACGTGGAATAACGCTTGCTAGTTTGATATTAATGGAAGATTATGTAGATCATTTAATTGAAAAAAATATATTAGATAAAATTGTTTTAGAAGAAGAAAAAAACAATAAAAACTTAAAAAATAATCTTATAATTAATACAAACACAGTAGAAGAATTAGAGCCAATTTTAAAAGTTATTCCTGAGTTAAAAGATTATAAAATTGATATGGAAGATTTGGATTATATGAAAGCTGTTTATATTAATGATATGGGTAAAAAAGACAGTGAAATGATTTCATATTATGATTTTAATAATGATGGGACAAAAGCAGACTGCTTTAAAATATTTTCAGATATTATTTCAGATAAACTAAATTATAATCCAAGTTCTTACAAAAACTTTGAATTAAATAGCTCAAATTTAGAGGAAGAATTAAGATTAATTCAATATATTGATAATATCTCAGAAAACAGAATAGAATTTGTAAATAAACTAAAAGAAGAACAATCAAAAAATCCAAGCAATCAAAAAGAAGAATTGGAAGGAGACAATCTTTTTGAATTATTACAAAATATGAAAAATAGAAATGAAAATATAAACACTAATCAAGATTCAAAAACTCAGATTATGTATAAAACAAATTCCAATCCAGTAGAAAGAATAAGCACTCCTTCTGTTGCTAGTTTTATTAGTTCTATTAATTTGGTTGCTATAAATGAGAAACTAGAATTCGAATCTGGTAATAGATCAACTCCAAGTGTAGAAGAGAAAGAAAAGTTCTTAAAATATCTTGATGATAGTATGGACGTTTTGGAATCTAAGACAACTTACATAAAAGAAATCATAAAGAGGACTGGTGTTAAATTAAATATGCATCATGCTTTTCAACATGAGATTTCAAGAATGGGAAGACATCAAGCTGGAGATTACGAATTTAATAAAGATTTTCAAAAAGAAATAAAAAAATATCTTAAAAGCTTTGAGGATTTAGATTGTTTTAATTTTGAAAGAGATTTCTCTCGTTTAAATGATTATGATAAAAACAATCCTTTTTGGAGTGCAGTTGGAGATATTTTAGAAGATAAAAATAAAATAGAAAAATCAAACACAAACAAACCAAAATAAAATTACAAAAAAGCTCTTCAAAGGGCTTTTTTTATTGACTAATGTTTTTTGTTTTGTTATTTTCTTATTTCTTTATAAAAGGTTTAGGTAATGGATATAATAAAAGAATACACAAATTTAAAAGAAGAAAGAATAAAAAAATATAGTGCTTTAAATAATTTAAAAGATGATATAAGAAAAAAAAAGGATATTGGGTTATATATGTTTTTTATTATGTCTACAATCTTAATCACAATATTTGTCTCTTATAATTTTAATCAACTTTATACAATTTCATTAGATAATGGAACTTACATTGGTTATTTCATCAATGATTTAAGTTCAATTCTTCAAGAAAACCTGAAAGATATCGAAGATAATGCACAGGTTCAAGAACTTATCGTTAATTATCGTGATAATATTTTTTATGCTTTTTGCGTTTATTTTGCTTCTTCTATTTTTGCAGTTGGACTTTATTTTTACAATGAATCGAAATACCAAGTTTCTTTATCAAGGCACTCTGACGATTTTACCATTATCTTCTTTTTAGCTGGAGTTGCTACAAATCTTTTTTTGTGTTTCTTTATGTTTTTTTATTTTGTAAACAGTAATTCTTTTATAAAAAATATAGATTTCATTAAAACTTATTTATACATTTCTACTGGGGTTGCTGTTATGTATTTTCTATTAATCTGTTTTTGCGGAAAATTAACTGACGCACTCAAAGCTTTTAAAAATAAAAACGACATTGATTCTCTTGAAAAAAATATTCAATCTAAAAGTGAAAAAATAATAAATTTAGAGAAAATAATTACAAACGACCCTGCAATACTATGTTTAATAGCAGATCAAGTAAAAGATCACGTTTATGAAGAAGAAGAAAAAATCGAAATAAGATATTTATTTGATATTGTTCAGAAAAGAGAACAAAAAAAGAAAGAAAATGTAGCACTTAGTGAATCTTTACATGAAACAATCAAAGATAAATTCGAAACAGAAGAAAGCAAAATATTAAATCTATAAATTCTTATTTATTATTTTTGTGATATAATAATATTATGTCATAAAAAAGGAATTTATATGAGTGATAATATTTGTTTAGTAACAAGGACTTTTCAACCAAGAAAAAATATTGATAATTTCGATTTGGAAAGATTTGAGAAAAAATTTTTAAAACCGTTAAAAAAAATGATTAAAGGGAATATCATTTTTAAGAAAGTAATTATCCTTGTTAATGTCGAGGAAGGAAATAAATTCGCAGAAATACTCAATGAAGATAATGTTTCACCCAGTGAGTATTACATTAAAGAAAACTTGAAAGAAGAAGTCGAACTAGGTATAGTAGAAATCTTACACGTAAGGGATTGGGGACAAAATGCAGGGAGTGCTCGTGCTTTAAGACAAGGTGGCGAATATGCGAAATCATTAGGTATGGATTATTTAATGAATTGGTCTGCTGAAATAGATATTTCTGTTTATGATGTTATTTCTGCATTTGAAACTATGAAAAACAATAATCATGACGTAATGGGTTTTTTAAGAGAAAAATGGTGGTTAAAATTCCAATGGGCTATTTCCCAGAACACTGCTTCTATATGGAAAATAGAACCATTGTCAAAAGTTGGTTATTTTAGTAATTTCTGTGACGAAGAAACTTCAAGTATAGAGTCAGAAGCATATGGTAAGATTCATTTAATGGGAATGGAAGATTTCCATGCTATGGCTAGAATGTTAAATAATAATAATTCGTTTTCTTGGGGGATGTATGGATTGAAAGATCCTATACAATGGAAATATGAATCTGATTTAAGCACTGAGCTAGGATTGCTTAATGCTAAAAAAATATATAGACAAAAAAAAGTAGTTTATTATTATATTGAACAAATATTTAGGCATGACAATCATCAAGAAGTTTTAGACAATTTCTTTTCAAAAGTAAAAATGTATTAACAACAAAAAAAAGAGCTTTAAGCTCTTTTTTTCTCTTTTATTTTTAATGCATCTTTTAACATGTTCGTCTGACCAAGAAGATAGCTAGGATTGTTAAACTTTATTGTCTTCTTGCCTTCCCCTGTTTCTAATTCAACAGTACTTATTAAGGTTGTAATCCTTATTTCATAGAGTTTTATATTTTTATCCAGCATAACAACATATTTACTCTGATCTTTTTCAATCGTTAGCCTTTCAGAATCTATATACCCTGATAACGATTGTTTTATTGTTTTTAAACATATTGTTAATTTTTTATCTGAATTAAAATCTCTATCTTTATTTTGATTGTAAGCTAATGCGCTTATTTTGTTGTAGCTTGATTGCAAACTCTTTTTTTCGCTTGTCTTTTCAGGAATAAACATCATTATCAATGCCTTTATTTTGTATAAAAGACTACTAAAATCAACAAAAATAACTATGCCTAAAACTAGAAAGTGAAAAGCTAAAGATTCAAAGAAATCCATGCACCCTCCTTTTATATTATCATCTTATGTATATTATAGTATATTTTTTGTTTTTTGAAAAATAATTTTATTCTTTAAAAAGTATATTTTAAGTATCTATTGTTATAATTAAATTACCAAAAATAAGAAAATTAAAGAATATTCTATTTTGAATTTCATTTTTATACTTATTAATTTTGAGATTAAGGCTTTTGAAAGTAAATAGAAAACAAACACAATTAAAGTTTTAGAATATATTGAGACCATTAAATCTAAGTTATCTAAAGAGGATAGATAAGGGAACAATGAAAATGAGAAGATTTCAATCAATAGTGTTTTTTTAGAATCAAACAAATTATCTTTTATTTTTTTTCTAGGATTAAAATTATATTTTGCTAAATAAATAAACAATAGAAATAAACAAAATGACAGAAACGCCAAAGACAATAGCAATGAATTACTATTTACAATGTTATTTGTGTTTAATAAATAATTTATTTTTTCTTCTATCAAAAAAACTGCGCCAAGTTCTATTTTTTTCAACATTTCGCTAAAAAACAAAAATATTATTAGAGTTTTTAATAGGAATCTTTTTTTATCTATCCCCATAATTATGTTTATATGCTTTTTTTTTAATAATGTAAAGTGTTGTAGTGTTGTTTTTTTGTTGACCTTAATATTTTTTTTATGATATAATCAATTCTTTCAAATAGGGGATATGAAAAATTTATGAACAAAGAATTTAAAGAATTAGAACAAAATCTTAAAAAAATAGAACAAATGAAGTTATCTGATTCAGACAAAGAAAATCTCAAAAAAAAACAATTAGAAATCTATGATATAAGCTTTAAAACTAACAAAGAAAAATTACTTAATAAAAAAATACTTTTTGAGCCATTGTTACCTATTTTAGAAATGGGAATGATCTTATCAAGAACAGAAGAGAATGAACTGTTTTCAGAGGAAATTATTCGATATTATTCTTATGCCCAAAAATTAAACCGATTTTTCTTATATAATTGCAGTCTAATAGAACCATATTTAAAAGATGCTGACATAAAATCACGTTGTGAACTTAATTATGAAGATTTAAGAGTAATTCACCAAGATATATTAAAAGTCCCTAGTGAAGAAAAAATAGAAATTGATTTAGTTCATGATTTTTTTGATGTTCTTGTTAGAGTTTCAGCATTGTTTTTTTCTATTATCAAAGAAAAAGAACTTGCCGAAAAATTATTTGGGATTGATTATGAGTATGTCGAACAAATAAAAACAGAAGATCTATTATCAGAGGAAGAAAATCAAAAAGATAAAAAAAGAATATATAACTTTAATTAAAAAAGCCCGTAAAACGGGCTTTTTTATTAGTTACTTTTTAAAGGTTCTTTAATGCAACTTCTTCTATTTCTTCATTTAATTTTTCTTCTGTCGAAAAAAAATCCATTACATCTGATACATTAGAATTTAATTTTCCTAATTTTTTATATTCTTTATATGCTCTTAAACAATTTAACTCTTCTTCACTTAAAGATTCATAAAAAACTTTATCTTTATTGTAGTAATCTTTTATAGGCATACTTTTCAATAAGTTAATCAGTTGAGATTCTATTTTCTGTAATTCCTTTTCCAACCTTGATATTTCTTTTTTCTTATGTTTATTTTCTTTTTTTGATTTTTTTACATATTTATTTGCCTTTACAAAGGATAAAAAATGAATTACAGCACCAACAGTAAGAATATTATTAAAACTCAACGACATTTCGTTAGTAAAAATACCTGCAAGAAAAACGAAAAATACGACAATTATGCATAGAACGACAAAAAAAAGAACATTGGCTATAATAGTTAAAAAGTAAATTTTCCTTACACCTACTAAATCAGAAATAAATAGATCTATACTCACTATTGAGTTCTCTAGTCTTCTAGTTTTTTTCTTGTTTTCAACTACTTTTTCATTTAATTCTATTATTGTTTTAAACTCATTTTTCACAAAAAACCCCCCTGTTTTTTTATGTATACTATCAATTATTATTTTTAATATCAAGTTTTATTTTTTTGTTTACATGCTATAATAATATATGAGTTATCTAGGAGATTGTAATGGAATTAGACGAATTTCTTTTAACAAAAACATTGAAAGAAAAAGTTAAGAATAAAAGTCATAGAGGCATACTTGAAAAAGTAATTTTAGAAGATATAAAAAACAAAGAGCATTATGACTATGTGATGAATGGATATCAAGACTTTATTACTTACAAACACTTAATGAAAAATGATGATATCGCAATAGAACATTATTTTCAAGATGAAGACAAAAAAGCGACTCGTTCTTTTGAAAACTTTAATGATAATGTTCAAAAAACAATTATTAAAAATAAAGCAAATAAATTAAAGAGAAGAATAATATCAAATAAATATCGTCATCTTTGTAATGACAATACAGATAAGCTATTTTTTGAAATAGCTCAATTAGACTTCAATAATGAAGAAATCCAAAACTTTATAGGTAAAAAAATAGCTGCATTCCATACAGCTATTGAGTTAAATGCTGCCTTAGAAAATCTTATTGAATTAAAAAGTAATTGGTCGCCAGAAGGTTTAGAAGAAAAAATTGAGAAATTTAATTTAATCGAAGGCAAAGATTATGAGGTGGAATCAAATAAAAATAATCAAATTTGTTTACATTTAAAAACTTTTAAAGCAACAAATTCACTAGGATCTAGAATGTGGTGTATCACTCGTGAAAAAAGAATGTTTGATATGTATAAAACAAATGATATCAATGATTACAAGATTTTATTTGATTTTAACAAAAACCCTGCTGACGATTTTTCTATGGTTGCTATGTTAACAAATATTCAAGGTGAGATAAATGACGTTTACACTAAATCTGACGTTGCATTAAAGACTGCCGATATGCTCGAATATAAAAACTACATTAAAGAAAACTTAAAACCTATAAGTATTGTTGATTCTTTGAGAAGAGCACAAAATGAATCTGATAATTATATTCAATATAAATTGTTCTCTCAAAAAATAGATTTAAATGATGTTGATATGTTAGATAAAATTATTGACAATCTTCCAAATTTAGATTTTACCATTACTCAATCAGAAGTTTACGATAATTCTGATGTGTTCGCTGAACAAACATTAGATAAACCATTCAACTTTTTAGAAAACAAAGAAGGCTTTGATTTATTAAAAGATAGATTTAGTACTGGGCGTAACCTTTATTTTTATTTAAACACTATCAAAAATAGTGATTTTAAAGATAAAATATTAAAAAATGAAGATATATTAGATTTATTAGCTACCGAAGACACTTATCCAATAGTTATAAAAGATTCTATTAAACATAATTCTTTTTCTCACATTTCAAAGATCATTTCTCGTGAAGGTTTTTCTGGATTTAATGATTTCCATTCCAAAAGAATGACTTTCAATAATAAAGAAAGTGTAGACGCATTAAAAGAAGCAGATTCTTTTGATTTGGCTCTTAATAAATTAAGAAAAAGTAATATTGAAGTCTTTTTACAAGAAATATTAGTGAGCACTCAGAAAGAAGAAGAAATCAGAGTAATAGAAGACAATATACCAGAATCAAAAGACTTAAAAAGAAATATCCGCACTTTCTTTCACAGTCCTACAAATGAGATAACTAAATTTTTTATGAAAGATGATTTCTTTAATAAATATTATGATGAACATTCTTATAATAATTTAAGTTCTCGAAATATAAACACTTTAACTGTCGGATTATTTGACGAAATTTTAGACGTTACAACTCAACATTCAAAAGGAGTTTCACACCCTAATTTTAAAGATAAATCAACTTTATTTTTTAAATGGGTTGAAAATAGTGATTGTGATTTTAATTATAAATATGATTTCGATTATGAAGATCTTGAAGAAAAAATCACAGACTATGATATATTAAGATTCAAAAATCCAGATTTAGTTATTGACTGTATGGATATTCTTTCAGACGTTTATGAAAAAGGAAATAAGGAACTAGATCTTTCATTGTTTTTAAACCATGCTTTAGTTTATTACGAAAACCATTATTCAGATGATGAAGATGGATATCCAGAATTAGGAGAAGATTTAGAAAATAAGATAGAACTCCTACATAGTATTACCAGTAAAAAAGATAATTTCTTTTTAGATTCAGAACAATTATCTAATGAATTTGGTGAAGACAATCCTATTGTTGAAAAGTTACTAAAAATAGAGAAAGAAAAAAACAAAAATAAGTTAAGTATTTAGTAAAAAAAGAAAGAGTTAACTCTTTCTTTTTTATTCATTTATTTTTAAATTTTTCTTAGTTTAAATGATTCTTTTAATTCTTTATCTTTTGATAAAACTGTTTTTTTATTGATTTCAATATCTCTTTCATAGGATTCCAATTTATCTTTGTTATCTGAAATCACCTTAGAATCTTTAAAACAATTGAATACTTCTGGATTTTCTTTTCCTAATTTATAAACTAAACCTGTTAAAATCTCAACCGTCTTTTCAGAATCATGCGATTTTTTTCTTAAAAGAATTTCAAACAATTTGTCTGTTTCTATCTTTAAATCCATTTTTTCTTGTAATTTAGGTATTTGAGTTGTTATCAATTTTTCAATCTCCTTTGTTTTTTCAAAGTCATTTTTTTTAAACGAATAATCATTATAACAAAAAGAATCTAAATAATCAGTTATTAAATCTCTTTCATTTGAAGAGTTTGAAAAAAATTCTTCTATTATTTGGTATTTAAAATCTTTACCTATTTCGTTCTCATAATATTCTGTTACAGTTAAAAGTTTTTCTATGTGTTTTATCGGGTTTTCATTAAAGAAATGGTGTCTATCAAAGTGACTACATACATTGTTATAGTAATCACTGAATTTTGTAAAATCTTCTTTTTTGAATAAATTCAAGAGTCTAGGTATTTCTGAAGCATTGGCTTTGGTGAAATCTCCATACTTAAAGATACTAACCTTATTAATAGAAAATCCGTCCTCTAAAAAAACGTCTTTTACTTTTTCTAATGTTTCTAAGATATCTTCAAACTCATTTGTATTTTCCCAATCAAATATAAAATCTAATAAAGAAGTTGAAAGATTCGTTTGTAGGTTCTCAGGTAACATATTTTTAAATAGAGCTTCTCTACCTGACTCTTTTAAAAAACTTATATAGTCTTTATTTTTAACTATGTTAATTACAGTTCTTTTTTCTTTTGAATAAGTGCTATATAATTTTTCTTCAAATTGAAGATCTGAATTAATTTCTTTTAAATTTTCTATTTTTTTAGTTACTGGCTCAAACAATTCTGTTTTGTTATCTTCTGAAACAACAGACGCTAATGTCATTAAACCAATTAAACTATCTTTTGTAATTTCAGATACCTTTAACAAATCTTCATTTTTAATATCTTTTAGTATATTTCTTGAAGACTCACTTGTTTTTAGTAATTCAACAAGCTCTTTCGTTTCAAAAAGGTTTATCATTTCATTGTTACTATTATAACCCACAGGTCTTTTTACATTATATTTATCTAATAATTCTGTTTTTAATGGCAATGAAAAAAACTTAGCATTATTTTTCGCTATTTTCATTAATGTATTGTTGTTAAATAAATCAAATTGATAATCTGTATCAGATTTTAATTCATCTGAAATATCTGATAATGATAAAAACTCTCTGTTTTCTATCAATTTATGCAAAATACTATCCCACGGATTATCAGAACATTCTAATTTTTTTGTTTTTTCTATTATATCTAAAACATAAGGGTTTTCTACAGTAGCTTTTGATATTTCTTTGTCAGCTTTTGAATAAACACTTGTTGGTTCACCTATATAATCATATAAAACAGCAGTCATGGAAGAATCATCAGAAGCTGGCTTTGAAAAATCATAATGAAACTGATAATCCACCATATCTTCTCTATAATGATCGTACATATAACTTTCTCTTGTTATACACCACATTTTAGAACCTAAAGCTTGGCTTGCTTTAAAAGTTTTTATATTCAAGATTAAGGAATCTTCTTTTTGTTCTTTTATTTCGTAATCTCTACCTTCAATTAAATTTGACTTTTCTATTCTTTTAAACCAATTTTCAACAGACCAACCTTCTTTTATCTCCATTAGGTTCATTAATGCACCATTTAATTCTTCTGAATAATGGAATGCACTTAGTTTTTTTCCTATGAAATCTTGCAACTCTTGTTTTGTAAAATTCATTTGAGCCATTTCAATAAATAAACTCTCTGTTTCTTTGTCACACAAATAATTGTATTTTTTTGATATTATTCTTCTTTTTAATTTATTTGCTTTGCTTTTAATTATTACTTTTTGAAGATTATCATTAAATGATTCAAAATTATTAATTAAAGAGTCTTTGTTTTTGAAATAGTTCTCAAATACAATATTTTCTTTTTTAGCTAAATTTTTATAATCTTTATAGTCTTTATAACCTTTATTTATATATTCAAAAAGCCCTTGGATTCTTTTTTCCTTCTGTTCTGCCTTTTCATTCGATATTTCTTTTTTTGATTCTATTTCTATGATTCTTAAGAGTATATCTCGGTCATTTTTATTTGTAATTTCTTTTTTCAATTTTTTCTCATAAATAAAATTGTCTAATTCCATTATTATTCCTTTTTTAATATATTTATATTTTACCATAAATTAAGATATTAAAAACTGCTTGTTTTAAATTCTATTCAGTTTATAATTTTTTAATAACCATTAAAAGGAGTTAATGTGAAAACAATTAGAGTAATGTCAAAAGGACAAATACAAGAAAATGAAGTAATAAATACATACATTGTTAATTATTTTGACCTTGGTGGACATTCCATTGCAGAGACACAAAAGTTTGCCATTGGAAAGAATGTAACCATTGAAAAAGCACATCAATTAGGAAGAATACTTGAAGTTGAAGCCAATGACGTCGAAATAACTGAAGAAAACATTAAAAAATCAAAAGACAAAAATAGTTATCCTATAAAATTATTTAATCTTGAAGAAGCCAAGAGAGTGGTTGATTTCATAGAAAACCATAAAGATAGTGATTTTGTTTTTCAATGTGATTTTGGAAGATCACGATCTTTAACTACTGCCGTTTTTGCGCAGAAATACATTTTACAAGAACACGAGATTCTTGTAAGAAAGCAATTTATTTACAACAAATCTGTTTATCGATTGTTAGCAAGAGCTTATTTATTTCCAAATAAAACGTTTGATTGATAATATTTTTTTTGATATAATACCTTCTTCTTTGGAGGTATAATGTATAAAATAAGTTCAAACATAAAAACAGAAAAAGTAAATGGCCGAAATTGTGCATTCACAGTATATCATTTCAGCACTGAAGATGAAAAAATAACCCTTTCTTTTAAAACAATTGAATCTCTCGATAAAAATGATTTATTTATTGATGATTTTAGTCAAATTAATAATTCCAAAAATAATTTAACACATTATATTTCTGATCTTAAATTTGAAAAAAATTATTGTGAAGAAGAGATTCTTGAACTTTGTATTGATAATTCTATTTGCTATAAAACATTTTATAATTATTGCTTAAATAAATTAGAAGTGTTGAAAATCGAAGTTTTGGCTTTAAATAAAAAACAACATATTGAATTTCGTCAACTTATAAATCAAATAACAACAGATTTTAATTTAAATAAATTTCAAGATGAAACTATTGTTCTTGAACATAAATATGATTCTGTTATTAAGAATAACACAGGTCTTAACCCACCATTTTACTCGACGCTTTCTTATTTTTCAAAAGAACGAGAACTGAAAAATCTCTATTATTGTTCTTCGAAATCAAAAGATATTTTTGAACTTTACAAGAAAAATCAATTTTTTTCAAATGAAGCTGATTCTTATAAATATTATCAATTTAATAAAAAAGTATATATTAATAGACTTAATATCTTTAAACGAGCAAAAGATAAAAAAATGATTGAAAAAGAAAGTTTTTTTCTTAAAGAGAAAAACTTTAGTGATTTTCTAACCATTAAAGATAAATATATTGATATTGAATTTATATTATTCCCTGACTTTTCTTCTAACCCTTCTTTTGATTTATATATTGGTCATTTAGAAGATTTAGAATATATTCTTGACGTAAAAGAAAGTGAAACATTTCATTTATTAAAGAACCTTTTATTTCAAAAAATTGAAAAAGAATTCAAGAAAAATAGTTCTTTATATTTAATGGATAAAGATTTACTAGAACTTCATTATATAGACAATAAAAGAACAATTATTTCATTTGAGCATGATATCTATGGATTATATTTGAAAAATGAAGACCATATTATTGTATTTAATAAAAATGGAATCTTGAATAACATCTTTGAAATAGATTTTTCTCAAAATGAACTTAAAAATCTTCTCAAAAAAGAAATATCTTTAAATATCAACGAACAAGGGTTTTTGTAATGGACTGCATACTTAAACAAATAAAACAAGAACAAGATGATTTTACTTTTTTTATTGAAAGTGATAATAAAGAGTATGAAGTTTTAATCTCTTTCCTTAAAGAAAACATATCTTTTGTAATCTCAAATAAAGAAATGGTTTCAGATTTTATTATTGGAAAAATAATGCCACTGCTAGAAAAAGCAGAAAAAGAAATTAGAAATGTTAACGATAAAATTGAACAACAACTCCAACAAGATAAAGAAGATTTTTTAAAGTTTTTTAAAGAAGATAAAAAAATAATAACTTTAAATGAAATTGATTTTACTAAACATATTTCTGATTTTAGTCTAATGCTTCTTCCTGAATACATTAAACAAAAACAAAAAAAATTAAATATAGATATGCATTGTCAAAATAAAATAATGAAATCTATATTAGATTTAGAAGCCTTTTTCAAAGATAGTGAAAATGAAAAAATAAGTGAAAATATTAGATTGAATATTTTGAAAGATACTGAGAATGATATTTTTAATCGATTTAATTATAAATCTATTTCTTTTATTAATATATCTTTTATTAAAGAATCTATTGAGTTAGAGGTTTTATATATGCATAATATAAAAAATAACTTTATAACTCAGAATAACGAAATTGTTTTTAAGAGTGGTGATTGTTTTTCCTGTAAAGAAGAATATTCAAAGTTTGATAGATATAAAAATTTATGTAAAAAAATAACAGACACTTACTCTTTCAGTAAATATTATTCAATTTCAATGCTAGACCCATTCTTATTAGAGTTAAATTATAAAGATATTTTAAAAATAGATTACTCAAAAGATCTTTATTTGATTTTCAACAGAGAAAAAGGTTTATATTCAATATTCAATATGGAAGAAAATTATACTTCTCATTTATTGAACCAAAAAATTGAGTTAGAAGAATTATTAAAATTTAACATAAAAGGTTCTATATGAACGATTTTGAAATAAGAAATATATCTTCCAATAGAATAACTCCTAATTCGAGAAATCCAATTACAATTAAAGTTTACACAATAAAAAAAGACGACAGTCACACTGTTGATTTTTTTTCACTAGAATTTGATATTTTTAACCTTGATTTCGATTTTACAAGTTCTATAAAAGACAAAAACAACAACGATTATTATGAAAAAATTAAAGAGGATTTCAATAGATTAATTATAGAAATAAAATCTAAAAAAATATATAATGAGAGTAATTTTATTTCTTTTTTAGATAAAGAAATGGATTCTTTGTCTTTACAAAAAATAGAATCTTCCTTTTTTGACGAATATCCAATATTACAACCTCTTTTGAATACTGAATTTAAGAATTATTTTGAATCTTTTTTAGAATCTGATACTGTTTTTTATTTAAATATTGAGAAGGAATGTTTAGAATATGAATGTTTTCTTAATTCTCAATCGTTAGAGTATTCTTTATCTGATTTTAGTAATCATGAAAAACAGCTTCGTCTTTTTAGTCAATCGAAAAAAAGATTAGGTAAATGTAAAGCCATGAGAGTATGTTCTTCTTCTCATTTTCATGAGTTTCCTGTACATTCTTTTTTCTCATTAGACGAGGATAATAAGATAAAGAGGACTGATTCTGTAAATTTATTTATGGAAGCTTGTTTTTTTGTAGATAATAAACTTCAGGAACAAACAAACATTTCAAAAAGAGTCTTAGATATAAAGTCTCGATTTTTAAAGATTATTAAAAAAGAAAATGATTTGTATTTTCGAACATTTAATGTAAACAAAAGCTTAATATTATTAAATTATCAAGATACAGAATCTTGGGCAGTAGACTCTTCTGATTTTTATATTGTTGCTACTCCTTTTGAATCAGTGATAGATAAAGGACATTATATTTTTGCAAACCAAGATTATAATTTAATGCCCGTTTTACCAGAAGATTTTAATGTTAATGATTATGTTTAACTAGATTGTTTTTCTTCTAGTTTTGTGTTAAAATCAACTTTAACATAGGAGTCTATTTGTGAATAAATATCAAAAAATTAAAAGCACGATTAAACAATCTCATAATTTGATTGGGTTTAATACTTATTTCCATTTATCCGAGTATACTGTAAATCTATTAGCGCACGAAAATAAAGAATTGAATAAAAAATTTAAGTTAAATATATTAAGTGGAAAAGGGAATGTTCAAATTAATTTGCTTTTAGTTAATAAAGAAGATGAAAATGAACTAGCTCCTTTCTTAAAAGATTTAAAGAATGAATTTGTCGAATTCAATAATTATATTCTTAAAGGGTTTTCAAATGATATGGAAGTTTATACAAAAAAATGCTTAAAGGAAGAAAAGTTACCTTTATTCAAAGACGCTTCTTGTTATATTCAAAAAATGAATGACTTAATTCCAGAAGGTTTTAAAGAGAATTCTCATTTATTACAAATTGTTGATAACATAAATAAAGAAATGATTGAAGAAATAAAAAACATCAGCAATCATATCTCTTTTTATAAAAAAATAAAAAATAAAGAAAACGAAGTGCCTATAGTCAAAATAAATTATCATAAAAAAAACCATTTTGGACTTATTATTCTTAAGGGCGATCCTTATCCAAACATTTTTCAGAAAGTCATTAGTTATCAAGTAGAATATATTTACAATGATTCTTCTTGTTTTTTTGAAGAACATTCTTTTGGAATTGATATTGATGGTAGTATTGATTTTGAAAGCAAGGTTAAAATGCTTAATTTTAAATATTTTGATATTGTTAAAGATAAAGAAATTAATGATAAATATTCTTGTATTAAAAAGATTTCATTGAAAGAAGAATGTAATGAAATTGATCTTATCGATGACTCTATTTCAATTTATAAGCTGAACAATGATACACTCGAACTATTTTTTAAAGATAATAAATCTATTGATTTTGAACTTGATCATTATATTGTTTATATAGATGGAATATATGAAATGTTTAATTCTTATTATATTATCAAAGAAGAAATTAAGAACTCTTTAATAAAAAATCTTTTAACAGATTCGGAAAAAATTAAATGATAGAATTTGATAATGTAATTTTTATGGAAACCAGCGACAAAGCAATAAAAAAGAGAAAAATAAAAGATAAAGTTTATATTTCTCATAAAGGTAAAAACTTTTATGCTCAATTAAAATATAAAAAGAAAGATTTGTTTCCAGACTTTGATATTGAACTTTCAATTAAAGATGAACAACTGTTTAAAGAAGCTTCTAATATCGTCACTCGCTTTGATTCAAAGATAAAAAAAATAATGGATGATTACATTCAAAACACAAGTTCATTATTTAATGAAATCTACTACAATATTGATGACTTAACAGATCAAGAATGTTTTGATGTCATTAATAAAAAATATTATAGCTTTAATTCTTTATTGGATAAAAAATCCCTCAATTTTTTACCAAAAAGCTGGCTTAATTCTTTTTTTCTACACGACCAGCTTTTTTTAAGTATTAAGAAAAAAAATATATTTCGAGAACTTAAAGAACGAATTAAAGTAATAAATAATTGTAAAAAAGAAGATTTTCACTTCATAAGAACCAGCAAAGAAAACAACCCAGAAAAAGCCATCTTTAAATATAAATTATACAATCATGATTTAGGTTTATATAAAAACATTCTATTTAAGATATCGGTAAAAAATGGAGACATTGTGATTGATAATGATTATAGAGATCCTTTGCTTCCTGACATCTTTAATTATGGTTTTAAAATAGACTCCATAAAAGAAGAGTATTATAATGCTCTGTTTTCTAAATTAAACATCATAGAAGAAATGAAAAAAGATTTTGTTTTTAAGATTCCAGATATGATTAATTTCGAACTTTCATTTAAGGATCTTGTCTTCAGAGAAGTAAAAGACGAAGCTTTACTAATCTTTGACACTTTAACAGATTCTGTTGACGTTTTAATTGGAGAAGAAAAACGAAATATTTCTTTTGAAAAATTGAACATAGAAACAAAAGATATTTTTAATATGTTTTAAAAAAAGGTGCTTTGAAGCACCTTTTTTTTTTACATTTCTTTTAAGATTTCTTCAAATTGAAGTTCTCTTAATTGTTCAGCAGAAAGAATATTTTCAAGTTTTGAGATTGTATTTTTTGCTTTTGATTTTCTATCTTCAAAATCTATTCTAGACCAACGAGTTTTTAAATCATTAATCCATTCTTCTTTCGAATAGCCTTGCAGTTTAGAAAATTCTTTTTTATCTTCATTACTTGCGTCTAATATAGCCAAAGCTTCACTTTTTGAATTAGAATCTGTTAGAACTTGCATTAGTATTTTTACTAACATTTCTTTTTTAGCCGTTTTTATTTTTAATGGTGTTCCATTAGATATATAAACGCCAGTTGTCTTATATTCAAGTGCTTGCCCTTTCTTTGCTTCTTCTAATAATTTCAACTCCGCTTTTGCTTCATTAAATTTTGATAATATTCTTTCGTTTATGCCGTTTGTCATATTATTACCCTTTTCGTTTGTTGTGTATGTATGTCTTTATTTGACGAGTCTATTATAATTTTTTTTAGGTTTTTTGTCAAGCTATTTTTCTTGTTTTTTATTGATTTAAATCCTTTTAAATCAATAATTTAAACTTTATTTTTTAGTTTTTGAAGACCTCTTTTATTTCATTGATTTCTATCGTTTTTAACAACATTAAAACTATCTCTTTTTTGTAATAATTGTTTTTTGAAGTTAATATTTCTTTTGATAAAGTAATATCTTTATTTTTATAAGCCAGATAACTTAAAAATATTCTTGAACAATAATTTCTTTTATACTTATCATCTTCAATCATTTTTTCTAAGAAAAAAGAATCTTCAAAATCTTCTATTAATTTATTTATCTTCATTTCGTCAAAATAACTATTATAATAACCATAATGATTGTTTATACCAATTTCCTTTTTCACATAAGTATTTTCGTTTATCTTTTTTACTTCTCGAATATTTAAATGTATTTCTCCTGAACAACCATAGAAAACATTTAAATCTATTAATATTGTTTTTCCTTTTTTTGTTTTATAAAAGATATTTTTATTATAACTATCATTAAAGATTGACTCGATTTTATCTTCTTGTTCTTTTTTTGATAGCTTAATTTCTTTGTATGAGATAATCTCAGAGGCTTTCTTTCCATTTAAGAAGTTTGTTAAGATATCGTCGAAATTATCAGCCAGATCGCTGTCAGAACAGTTAGATAGCTTTGGAATCATATTTATTGAATAAGATTTATTTTTTATGTTATAGAAAACGTGATCTTTCTTTACTTTTACATTTCCTAAAAATAATGGATTAGAAATATCTAGATTCTCTTTTCTTAAATCTTTATAATCTCTATCTTTATAAAAATCATATCTTCCAACATAAACATACTCTTCTTTGTCTTTGCTTTCATATGTCGCTCCTACAATTAATTTTCTTGCGCTCACTTTTCCATTTTTTAATTGTGTGTTTTCTAATGCTTTTTGATAATCATAAGATTTTTCAGGTAACAATATTAATTCGTCTCCGTTCCAAGAATAAATAAACTTACCTTTAATTTCTCCATTATTTATATTTGAAGCGTGTGAAATTATTAAAGATACATTAGCCATTGATATCTCAAACTCAAAACCTCTTGGATCATATAATCTCATTCTTGAATATTTTGCATAACTAACATCTCCTATATGCATTACAGATTTACAAAAAAGAAATCCTTCCATCGGAATATTAGTCATTTCTTTCGCTTCAATATTCTTATCACGCCAATTTTCCCAACTTCTTTGTTTGTAAACTACATTCTTTGATTTTTTGTATGTGACATATCCCAAGAACCCATCTTGAACATCAGGTCTTTTCCTAAATCCAGTAAGTATGTTTTTTGGTATGTATAAATTCATTTTGTCTCCTCTTTTTGACCCTTGTATTATACGATTTTTTAATGAAAAAATCAAGCAAAAATCAAGGTGAGTGTGAAGTGCAATTCTTTAAAAATCAATACTTTATAATATTTTTTTTGTCGTTTTTTTTGATTGTGTTATAATGTTTTTATATGTTTATTATAATATTTAAGGGGTGTTTTTTATGGTTCGTGGATTGATTGTTTTATTGATCATTTCTGTTTTATTTTCTGTGGTTTTTATTGGTAAAAAACTTTATGAAGGTGAAAGTATATCTGATTTGTTTAAAGAATCTGTCTCTTATGCTAAAGAAAAAACAGAGAATACATTAAATATTGAAATTGAAACGTCTATTGAATCAAAAGAAAATGTGAAAAAAGAAAGCGAAATGATTTTTGATGAATATATCGCCAAGATATCAAAAAACTATAAAGGTGATAAATTTTATCAGTATTTTAAAATTGATGATAGGAAATCTAAATATAAAATTGGAAATCAAACCAAATGTTATGAATTAAAAGATATTGGTGAAGAATCTTTTAATGAAATCCTTAATTATATTGATACTAAAAATGTTGTTTTAAATTTTTCTTCATTTGCAAATGTTGACTCAGAAAAAAATATTGACCTAACAAAAGAACTGTCAAACTTATGCTCCAGCAAAGAGAATAAAGGCGTTATCGTTTATGAGGCGGTTTTGTTTGAGTATTTTAAAGGTATTACTATTATAGATAAGTTTTACGTTAATAAGGGCTACATAGAAGCTAAAAAAGCAGGTTTGTTTAGACATAAATATTTCCCTGACATGATAGAAAACAAATAATGTTTGAAAATACATATTTTTTATACTATAATACTCCTGAGCTAAAAGGAGTATTTTTTATGCATTATGAAATTATGCAATTGAGTTGGTCTAAAAGAAGACCTCTAGATAAAGAAAAAAAAGTTCTCAACCTTCAAGTTGAAAACTTTAAAAAAGAAATTAATCATTTTTGCACAATGATTGTTGAATTTGAAGATGAAACAGTAACGCTTAAAGGGCGTGTTACTTACAATGATATCAAACATTACTGGACTATCTGTGGCATTAATGGAGGTGGTAATACATTAGCTATTAAACTCAAAGATTAAAATAAAAGAAAGTCTTTGTACCTTTTTATTTGATCTTTTAATATTTTATCTTCCAATAATGTCCTATAGTTGGGAGTATAAAATAAACCTGCGGATTCTCTCGCCAATTCTTCTGTTTTTTTCTTTATTGCCATTTTAACTCCCTTATCAAAAAAGGAAAATGCAAGAAGCTCTAATAAAAAACCTTCTTGATCATAAATATCTTCTCCAACCACTTCTTCTATTAAATCTAAATTTATATAATATTTATTTTTTGTATCAATGGCGACATTATAAAGATTTATTTGTGAAAAATGAATTGTTTTTCCTCTAAAAAATTGGATCGGGTTGTTGAATTCTGACTCTTTTAAGTCATAATGCTTCAGAATATCATTAATAAATATATTTTTTTCAGCCTTATAGTGAACTTCTTTCATTACTTCAGGTATATCCAATTTATTAGAATCCATTGAGGGACAATTATATATTGAAGTATGCATTGTAAACCTTCTCATTTTAACTCTCCAACCATTTTGGATCTTTTCTGTCTATTTCTTCTTCTATTAAAGATATTTCCCAATCTTTTAAATCTATTTTCTTTTTTTCTTCAAGAAGATCTTCATAACTTAATTTCATTAAATTATATTCTCTTTCTTCTCTTTCTAATAATTCTTTTGGTATTGTTGTTCTATCTTTTGATAACTCAAATGCTTCTTTGCAATCGTCACAATTTTGACCACCATTACACATATTGTTACCGCAATTTTTACAACACAAGGTTGCGCAATTGCAAAGGGAGCAATACACCCAATAATGTCCTGAATCAATAATTTTCAAAATATTCCTCCCATATTGATTGTTCTTCTAAGGTTAAACTTTCTGTTTCTTTTAGGTGTTTATAAAGTGGCTCTAAACTTTCTTCCATTTCATCAAATAAGCACCAATTTTTAAGGTTAAATTGTGTGTTATTATATATGAAGTTTGGCAATTCTTCTTTTGATATATTCTTTTTTGTTGATTTCTGAATCTTTTTTATTTTTTCTAATGTGGATTCTAAATCTTTTTCTGTTGAATAGATTTCTTCTGAACCATAGATTTTAAATGATTCAATTAGATTAAAATTGTTTTTTAAAAAATCACAAGAATATTCAAATGAATAATTATCTTCCGCTTCAAAAAAAGCATTTTCTTTAAAGTATGACAATCTTTTATAACCTTGACCTACAAATATTTTTTTACTTGTGAAATCAATAAAAATTAAGCCATAATCTTCTGGAACCAATAAAGTATCCTTATATCTTGATATTTTTTTACTTTCTATTAACTTTTCACATTCAGTTTCATTTAATAATTTATTCAAATTCAAAAAAATATTTTCCAATGAATTTGTTGATATATATTTAACATTAAAACATTCTTTTGTTTTAGTTGCTATTTTTAAAATTCCGCCCATTTCAATACCTTTCTTGTTTAGTCCATAATTTTATCTTTTTACAAACATAAAATCAAGGCTTTTTTGTTTGTTTTTAATCTACTTTTATGATATAGTCACTTTTTGAATTTTGTGGAAGAAAAAATGATAGAATACGAAAAATTAATTGAAGAAACATTAAATAGCAATAGAACATTCAACTATGCCATTTTTTCAGAATGGATTGACCAAGGTTTATACGATGAAATGATAAGTTTATTTTATCAAGCATTTAAAGAAAATAAATTATGCTTTTCTAGTATTTATCGACCATTAACATATATGTTTGGTATTCGAAGCCTTAAAGATTTTGAAATAAAATTAAATGATGATTTAGATTCTTACTTTGGACTTTCGGACTCACGAATCCTTTCTTTAATGAACAGTCCATTAAATAGAAAAGAATACAAGATTTTTTGTAAAGACCTTACTGCTCTTATGAAAACATATAAACTTCAAAATCTTGACCATATTCACGAAGAAATGAAATCTTTTCCTATTGAAAATATTTATTTTGAATCACATATTTTATTTTCATTGATTCGATTGGGGAACCCAAGAGTAAAAGAAGAAGATAAGTTAAGTTTGTTTAAATTAATTAAAGAATCATTTTCTGATATTCAATTGTTTTTATTTGTAAATGCACACGAAATAAAAATGAATTACACAGAAGCTTATAAGATTTTAGATTTATTAAGAGAATATGACATTGTTACAACAAAAGAATACGCTTTAGATTTATTAGATTTCTATATTGAAAAGAAGTCTTACTTCCGAATCCTTTCAGATAAAAAAATATTAAATTTCTTTTCTTATTTAAAAATAGATATAGAACCTACATTTGATAATTTTGATATTTTACGATTGTTTTTAAATGACAACCATAATGATCATTATTTCAAAAGAAAGATAGAAGAACATGTAAGCAAAGGTCTTATTGGAAATCTAGCTTTTACTGCCATTAATGATATCGACGTTATTCATGTAAAACAATGTCGAAGTTTTAAGATTCTTCGGAAGAAGATTTTCTATTTAAAAGAACTAGGTATTTCTGACTTCTTTATTTATCGAGTTAATCGTGAAGATTATGATCCTGAAAACGATTGTAGAATTTCTGTTTGGGAAATGAAAATGTCTGATAAAATAAGAATAAAGAGACAATCTATCCCTATTAAAAATGCTGTTGGTTTTATTGAAAATGAATTAAAAGATTCTATTTTAGAGTATTACAATGACGATTCTAGATTTTTCAAAGTTAAAGAAGAAGATTTTGATTTATTGGAATTAAACTTAAGTTTATGATAAAAAAAGGAGATTTTGAAAACCTCCTTTTAAAGTTGTGAAAAGTAATATATGATATACCAATGAGATTTATATCATATTATTATTATATCATTTATTTTTTATATTACAAAATTATCAAAGAGGTTATTATGTTATTAGAAATTGCAATAGGAGATGCATATGGTGCAGGATTTGAATTTGCAAAAGAAGAAATTATAAAAAAAGAACACAAAATGGATAAATATTATGGCAGTAGGATTGATGATTTAAAAGCTGGTCAATATACTGATGATACACAAATGACACTTGCATTAATTGAATTATTATTAAGTGAAAAAGAATGGAATAAAGAAAATATTGCAGATTCTTTTTTAAATGTATTTCATAGGGATCAAAGACCTGGCTATGCTAAAGGATTTTATAACTTTTTACTTAACACTAAAACAGCAGAAGACTTTAATAATAAGATAATAAATAACAGTTTAAGAAATGGTGCTGCTATGAGAGCTGTTCCATTAGGTGTTTTTAATTCTATTGAAGAAGTCAAAGAAATGTCGAAAATACAAGCAGCCGTCACTCATAATACTTGTGAAGGTATCATTTCTTCACAAGCAGTTTCTTTAATGTCTTATTATTTTATTAATGATATTGGTAATGTTAAAGGTTTAAAACCTTTTATTGAAGAAGAATTACAATTTTCATTTATAGATAATAAAACAACAAGAACTAAATGTGATGGGATAGACACTATAAATGCAGTTTTAACTGTTTTGAATAAATCAAAAACATTAAGAGAGATACTAGACCATTCTGTCTCACTCGGTGGAGATACTGATAGTGTTGCAAGTATTGCATTAGGGATTGCCTCATTCTCAAAAGAATATGAAAAAGATTTGCCAAATTTTTTATTTGAAGAGCTTGAAAATAAAGAATATGGAAAAGATTATATAAAAAAATTAGAGTCTAATTTCTTTTCTAAATACAAAATATCTTAATTTAAAGAAAGATTCTCCTCTTTATTTATATTGTTTTATTTTTAATAGATATTATAATGTTTTAAAAGGGGGAATAATGAAGGTAGGATTTCTTTTAGAAAAATATTATAAAACAAGGGAATTTGATTATTGGTTAAAAGACGAAATACTTTATTTAAATCAAAATAAATATCCACACGATGATGTTGATAGACAAATATTAATTCAAAAATCTTTGAACAACGTATTTTCACAAAGAAAACTTGTTTCAAAACTAAAAAAGAAAAAATTACTCGGTATTGTTGAATATTGGGAAGATCTCGGCTTTTTCAATCCAGAATCTGATTTTCATTTTTCTGTTGAGGATTTAAAAGAAATGTTAAAAAGAAGTTCTCAACAGTTTGAAGCTCTCTCTGATCTTTGTTACCGATTAACATTATTTAATGATTCACACAAAAACCCTTTATATTTAGACGAATATTCTGTTAAAAAACATCAACGTTCATTCCCAAAATTTTATATTCAAAAAGATAGTTATTCTATTGACGACATTATTGGAAGTTGTTCTCTTCAATTATTGTCTTTAAGTAGATTTTATAGAGAAAATATTGGTAAATCAAAAATAGAAATAGAATCTAATATTATAAAAGGAGAACTTGAGTTTTTATTCTCAAATTTTAAACAAGATATACCAGAAAACAAAACAAAACTATTCGCTGATATCTTTTATTCTATTATGTTAAGTCAACAACATACAAATCTAACTAAGTTGTATTTACTTCAAAATGGGGATCATGAAGAACAAAAAATCATATCAAACGCTTACACTGCTTTTGAACATTCTTTTGAAATTATAAAATCAAAGAAAGAAGATATCGTTAATATAATAATAAATTCTATTAATTAGTTTGGTTTTGGCTTTTTGTTTTGTTTATTTTTGTTTTTATTTTTTGAATCATTTTTATTGCCATAAATATCTATAACATTATCTAATAATGTTAATTCTTCTATATTTTTTTTCTTTAATGACTCAAGCAAAAAATCTTTATCTATACCAATTCTTTTTAGATAAAGTTTTAAATCAGAGGGACTTAATGTGTCTTTTTCATCAAAAAAATCATTTTTTACTTCTGTATAACCGACTTCATTTTCATCAAAATAAATACTTCTATATGAATTTTCATCATTTTCTACTTCGTAACCAGGTATTCTTGGTATCTTTATATGCACAATATTTACACCTGTATCTTCATTCTTTATTTCTATTTTTGTCTTCATTTTTGGTATAAATGTTTGAACCTCTGATTCTTTTAAAATCAACATACTTGCGTCATTAAACATCACTTTTCCTTGTTCCTCACTTGAAAAAATAACGTCTTCCTCTTCAAATAAAGGTATATTAGTAGATCTTATTTGTATTTTATATTTTTCAGATAAATGCATTTACACCTCTTTAACTTTTATTTATTTGAAAGGTTGTTTCATATATATAATTTTATATCTCTTTTTTTTCTTTTGCAAGATCACGTAACTCCCTTGTCTATCAAGGGTTACGGTTTTTGTAATAGTTAAAAGATTATAGACTTTTATTTTTTTTTATTTTACTTGATAAAATTAATTGAAATAGATATAATGAATCGATTTTTAGGAGATTTTTAATGGCGAAATTACATTTTTATTATTCAACGATGAATGCGGGTAAGTCAACCCATTTATTGCAAGCAAACTTTAACTATAAAGCAGACGGACATAAAACTCTGTTATTAAAACCCGCAGTTGATGACCGATTTGGTGCAACAAAAATTGCTTCTCGAATTGGAATAGCAGAAAATGCTTTATCTATAACAACAGAAGAATCTATTTTTGATATTGTAAAAAAACATGACGAAGAAAAGCATTTAGAAGCTGTTTTTGTTGATGAGGTTCAGTTTTTCAATTCCAATCAAATATTAGAGTTGGCTAGGATTGTTGACGAATTAAACATTGTTGTCATGGCTTATGGTTTAAGAAATAATTTTCAAGGGGAATTATTTGAAGGAAGTCGAAAACTAATTGAAGTAGCCAACAACTTAAGCGAAATTAAAACAGTTTGCCATTGTGGTCAGAAAGCAACAATGGTTTTACGATATGATCAAAATGGTAATGTTTGTCGTGACGGAGCGGTTATAGAAATTGGTGCAGAAGATAGATATGTTTCAACTTGTAGAAAACATTTCGTTGAAGGTGATATCGGTAATACTGCAAGAAATGGATTACCTAATAAAAATGGTAAAATACATAAAGAAATGTATGCTTCTATTATGGCTAGAATACTGAAAATGACTTATTTAGAAGCATTAGATTACTCATTGGAAAACTTAAATGATTTGTTAAATAAAATTAAAACAGAAAAAGAATTACAAGAAGCAATGTTAAAAGAATCTACTGATTCTTATCGAACAAATATGCTTTACAAATCAATTTCCTCACTTAATAAATGTTATAATAAACTTAAAAATTTTTAAAAATAAAAGGTAATAGGCATGTCTAAATCTTTAATTGAAAAAAATGCAAAAAGAAGAATGGAATTCCTTTTGGAATATCAATCACATTCAGATGAATGGGATTGTCCTTATGATGAAATGGAATATTTTTTATTAAAAAGACTTACTCAACCTGTCTTCAATTCAGAAAACGAGGAGTTTTATGAAAACCCATTGCTTGCCTTGGATTCATTTAATATTAAAAGATTTCTTGAAGAAATTACAAAAGATCTTGTTGAAAAAAAATTAACCAATATTTCTAATATAGAAAATGATTTGGAAAGAATGTTCAAAGCAGAAGTTCTCTATCAAATCGAAGATGATTATTGGGATAGTTTTGGTTTTGGTAGGTTTGAAAAAAGAGATGTTTTATTACAAGCATTAGTGTATTTCTTTAGATATTCAATTAAAAAAGATTATGACCCTAAAATATATCCTTATACTGCAATATTTAGGGAGATAGAAAAAGACAGTGATGATTCACTTCCTAATAAAAATGTTCAAGGTTGGATTAGAAGTTATGTTTTAAACAAAAGAGAAGAAGATATTCAAGAATCTTTTTCTTATTGGGACGGAAAAAGCTTTAAGAATTCTGAAACCAAGCCTATTTCTGAAAACTTTGAAATCGTTGCGTGGCGTGAAATTGCAGACCGAGATAAAGAGGATTTCATTATTTTTAAAAGTAAAATCAGCCAACTCAATGAATATTTACGACATGCATTTAGTGATAAAGCAATCGAGCCACAGCCAGAACCTGAATATACAGATATTTCATGGGGAGAAGAATTTGATTCGTTAAAACGATATAAAGAACAAGAGCAATAATAAGAATAAGAAAAATCCGCTTATTGCGGATTTTTTATTTTTATTTCTAGATCAAAATATTCATTTGAATCTTTTTCGTTTAATAATTCATGAAAATTATGAAGATATCCACTATATTTATGAGATTCATTTTCTTCTTTTATATTTTTATTTTTCATACTATCTATGAAAATTATATTTTTTTTCTCTAATTCGGAAGCTATTTTATTTATTGCATTATAAGAATTGTAGATCATTATCGAAACACTGACCTTGATAATTTCGTCTGAAGGCTCTATTAGTCTTTCTATAAAAGATATATGTAAATCAAAAAGTTCTTTATCTTGTTCAAAGTGTTTTGCTAAACAAAATAATATTAAAATAAAACATTCTTCCTTTATATCTAATTTTAAAGTCCATTCTTTTAAACTTAATTTTTCTACTGGTTTAACAATTTCTTCTTTTATTTTATTTAAGACACTTGTCTCTAATTTAATAGGTTCTTTATCTGAAAACAAAAACGGTATTATATTAAAACATTGTTTTTCTATTATCCTTGAAGGTGAAAATGTATCTAAAATTGATTCTTCTTTCATTTTTTTTAATAACAAATCTTCTTCTTTTCTGTTTAAATAATTTTCTAATATACGTGTATTTTCTAAACTGTTGTCTTTTATTTCATCAAAATATATATTACAATCGTTTTCTAGTTTTATTCCGTTATCTTCAATTAAACATTTTGTTATTAAAATTGATTCTATTTCCTTTATCTCTTTAGCATTTAAATTATCTTCATTATCTCTAAATGTCAGAGGCTTTATAGATTCAAATACAGAAGTTAATAAATAAAAAATTGATTGATATTCTTTTTTTGAAATCTCAATGCTTTTTACAGATATTTCTTTCTTTATTTCTTTTATTTTCAAGGATATGAATTCATCATTCAGGATTTCTTTATTGTTTTCTATATTAGATTGATTTACTAATATGTTTATTATTTTAAGATTTTTTATTAATTTCATTTTTTTCCTATATATTAATATTTAATTCTATTAATGACAAAGCTTCTTCGAATGTTTTTGATTGATTTATTAGTATTGATATTTTTTCTTCTGACAATAGATCAAAATCAAAAACGTCCAACAAATCAAAAATTTTTTCTTTTTCTGTTGAAGTTAATCTTTGTATTGAATAGGCATTATTCTCATAAAAATTAAAATCTAGCTTTATTTTAAATTTTTCATATAAAATATTTGAAACTTCTATTGCTCTTTCTTTGCTAAAACTTCTTTTGGGAATATTCAATTTTTTTATCTGAGTTGGTATAGAAGGAGAAACTTTACTCAGAAGAAATTTTAGATATCCTAATTCTTCTATATCATTTGAAGCAAATATCGAAAAGATTCTAAATAAAAATACTTTATGTTTTTTTTCTATTAAAGAGCGTTTTTCAATTAACTTTTTAGCCTTATTTTGAGAAGATATTTTTTTTACTTCTTCTAAACAATGAATGTTCTCTTTTTTTGATAAGAAAGATATAAACCTAAAAATTTCCATATTGTTAATTATATCGTGCATTACCATTTTTTGTGTTTCAACGCTACTATAAAAATTCATTCTCATTAAATAGTATAGTGGTTCAAAATAAATGATTTTTTTAGCTTTATCATTTAAGTTTTTAAATACAAAATCAAAGTCTTTTTCTTTTAAAAAATTAAAAAATGGAACAACATGAAGATAATCATAATCAACAATATTAAAGTAATTTATCAACAAATTACAATATTCTTTGTCTGTTCTATTTTTTTTTATTTTTTTTAATATATGGCTAAGTTGATAAGTGCTCAATTTAGTTGTTGATAAGTAACAAATGACATTTTTAAGGTCTAATTTTTTGAACAAAAAAGACTCAACATCTTTATCTAAGTAAACAGAATAGTAGTATCTGTTTAGCAAAGATAAAAACAAATCTTCTTTTGTTATTTCTCTCGATATCTCTACTTCATTATTAAACAACGCACAAAGCTCTGATTCAATATCTTCTTGTATTGCTTTTGTGTGAATATTATAAACATTTTGTAACTTTGACAATTTGTATAATGTTATTATGTTTTGAAATTCCATAGTTATCCTTTTTTTTGAATTATATTTAAATTCAACTTTATTTGCAAGAAAATATTGACCTTTTTTCTCGATTTTGATATTATGTTTTTATCAATACAGATAAAGGAGACTTTATGTTTTATCATGAATTAGACCATTTCTAAGTACTTAATTGACATAAGGAGCTTAGTAATGTACTATATAGAAGATAAAAAACGTGTTTATAGAAAAAAGAACCGTTACGAAAAAAGAAAAGAGCAATTTAGAAATTCTTATCGTGAGGAATACTCTATTACATCGGCTTCTACTGGAAAAGAAAGATTTTATTCATATGACTGTTTCCCTTTCCTTAGAAATTCTTGTTTTAAACGTTTTTCTACTAAACAAGAAAGAAGTTTATTTTTAATGCATGAGCTTGAGTACGAAAAAGAATATGGTCTTAAACTAAGAAGAAGAAGAAGTCCTAAAAACCTTCCAAATTCTTGGGATGATATCCACACATCTGTTCACGATACAGAGAAATCTTGGAAGCACTCAACAAAACGTAAAAGACAATACTATAAATAGAGCGGGTATGAGTTCCCCCTCTCTTTAAACAAGTAATGGAATCTGCGAAGCGTCTTGATTGGAGACTGGCGATAAGAGCAAATATTCAATTAGATTTGAGAGCAGCAAATCAAAAAAAGACTTATCAAGGATAAGTCTTTTTTATTTCTGTTATCTTAATGCATTTATTTTTATTATTTTTGACAATTTCATTTGATAAGGGGTAAGGGTTTGGAACTAAATCATCTTTAAATGGTTTAGCTTCTGGATTTGATATTTCTTTTAGGAGTTGAGTTGACACTTCTTCAACCATTCCTGTTTATGACCACGGATTTTCCAGCCAATTTGATAATTTTAATTTTTTCATAAATTCCTTTTTTATATTTTTATATTTAAATTCTTAGCATTATAATATATTTTATCTTCAATCCTTTATTTAAAAAATATGAAAAGTTTATTTAATTTGATATTATGCTAAAATATAAAAAAGGTTAAGTTATCTTATTAGTAGTATAGGAGTAGAAAAAGAGATGGCAAAAGAAACAAAATATGAACATGATGGCAAACATCATAGTAATCATGATCATGCTAATACAAACAAGAAAAAATTATTAACTTCCGCAATTATTATAGCTTCATTCATGTTTGTCGAAGTTATTGGTGGCATTATGTCTGGTTCATTAGCTTTAATATCAGACGCTGGACATATGTTAAGTGACTTCGCTGCACTTACAATGGCTTTTGTTGCAGCATATGTATCGCAAAAAGCACCAGATGACAAACAAACCTTTGGGTATTCTAGATTTCCAATCTTGGTCGCATTTTCTAATGCATTATTCATGTTTGCGGTAATAGCTTGGATTTTATATCATTCAATCACTCGTTTTTTTAATCCTGTTGAAATTATGTCTACTCCAATGCTTATCGTCGCTATTATTGGTTTTCTAGTCAATATTGTTGTCTTTTGTATATTACATTTTGGAGATAAAGATCATCACGATTTAAATGTAAAAAGTGCAGCATTACATGTTTTAGGTGATTTATTGGGTTCAGTTGCTGCTATTATTGCTGCGTTAGTTGTTATGTTTACTGGCTGGACACCTATTGACCCAATTTTATCTATATTCATTGCTGTAATTATTGGATTCCATTCATTACCTATATTGAAACAAACAGCACATATCTTAATGCAAGGCTCACCAGAGCATATTAGTGAAGAAGATATACAAAAAGATTTGATTGATAAAATAGAAGGTCTTAACGTTGTTGACCATATCCATTTATGGTATCAAAATGATTCACAAGTTATGGCTACAATGCATGTTCAAGTTGATACTTGCACAATTTTTGAAGACGTAAAAAAGCAAATACGTGAAATATTAATTGAAGACTTTAAGATTCACCATGTAACGATTGAGTTAGAAAAACATTAAAATAAAAAAACCGCTTTATAAGCGGTTTTTCTTTTTCTTTCTTAGTTCTCTTCTTCTTTCCTCGTCAATCTTAATTTCTTTTTTTATCTCTTCATCGAAGAATTTAGTTTTCTCTATTATTACTTCCATATCTTTTACCATTGATTCTTTTTCGTTTTCATAATAAGTCTCTATTATATCCCATTCGCTTAATTCTCCTGATAATTTTTTTACTCGTTCACTAAAAAAGTTTCTTATTTTTTCGTTAAAGACAATGGCTTCCTTATTATTGAATATTGTTAAAATCTGTTGATAATCCGTAAAATCTTTAATATTTAAACCTTGGTCTGCTTCTTTTAGTATTTGAGACTTTAAAACTCTATTTCTTGCTAATTTTTTAAACTCATTTTCTAATAAACTACTATTATGTATTTTCGACAAAACAGCTCTAGCACCGTCTGATTCTATTATTTTCTCCGCAATTTTATTTATATCTTTGTCTTTTGAAGATAATAAGTTATTCAGTGTTTGTGGTGAGTAATATTTTCTGCTTACATTTAATTCAATTTCAGCGTTTATTTTTTCTTTATCTAATAAAACACCATTTTTGAAAAATTCTCCTATTTCATCATAGTCTAAAAAAACGTCTTCGATTATTTTTGTCTCAAAAACTTCTTTTATTCCTAATTCTTCTACCATATCTAAAGAATCTTTTAATAAATTATTTTTATCCTTTAAAAACAATTCTTTTAACAAGAAAGTGTTTTCTGTTTTTTCAGGATTATTAAAGATATTTTTTAAATCTTTTGTTTCTTTTAATTCTTTAAAAAGTTCTTTATCTTCATTGAAAACAAAAAGCATCTCTTGAAAATTCAAATGTTTCTTGTTTTTAAATATTTCACCAAACTCTTCCTTGCTGAATACATTATTTTCTTTAATTCTCGTTAAGAATTTATATTTAGTAAACTTTAAATTGTCAACTTCTAAAATAAAATTAACAGCTTCTTTTTTATCATAAGTTGAGTTATTTTTCTTTAACATTTCGTCAAGCTCTTTTGATTTTAATGTTAATTCTAATAATTCATTAATTTTAAGACTGTAACCAGTTAATGCAAATCTTAACAATTCATTATACATGTCCTGATTTAAAGAATCTTCAAAATTATTTATTTCATTATTCTTTTTTCTAAAATCTTCTTTTTGATTTTCATCTAGATATTCATAAAGTGGTGACTTTAAATTATAAAAATAATTAACCGCATTTTTTGACTTTGACAACAATTCTTTTGTTTCGTCTGATAAGAAAGTACGAAAAAATGGCTTTTGTTTTGTCTTTAATGATTTTATATATCTTGATCTTATTTCTTCATCACTTAATTTTGGTATTTTTGATTTAAACTCCAAATCAAATTCTAAATAAGGATCAAATCCTTGTGATCTTTCCACAAGAGTGTCATCTTTTAAATATATTTCGTCTGTTTGTTTCGGGTTTATTATTATTGCTTGCATTGAATTTTTATCTTGTGGTGACTTATTAAAATCATAAAGAAAACAAAAGAATCCTAAATCAGAAGTATAACTATTAAAATGTCTTTCTTCACGTGTTATACACCACATTCTCGACCCTAGTTTTTTAGATTCTTCAAAAGAATTAATTTTCAAAAGTAGTTTATTATCTTCGTCTGATAGTATTTCTATTTTTTTATTTATTCTTTTTATTTTACTTAATAAATGATCTCTTTCCCAAGAAATATTATCATTAATAAATTCGTTCATAGAATCTTCAAACTCAAAAGGACTGTAGATTGCTGCTAATTTTTTTGTTAAAAACTTTTGAATCACATCTCTGCTTATGTTTTCTTCTACTAATATTTGAAAAGCGTCATTAATACCTTCATATTCTAAGTGTGAATATTTATTTGACATCACTGAGTGTTTTAATTTTTTTGCTTTATTAATCAATATTGTATTTTGAACCTTGTCTCCAAAAAATTCTATTCCTTTCTCAAAAGCCGCTTTTGATTCGTAAGCTTCTTTTTTAAAAAAGTGTTCAAAACTGATTTTATTGTTATGCATTAAATGTTTATATTTTAAAAAATTCTTATAATGCTCTAAAAGGAAAGAATCGTCTACCCCTAACTCTATTCCTTTTTCTATTATGTTTTTATGTGTTTTTGATATGGATTTCTCTTCCATAAAATCTAAAAGATTTTTCATTTAAATTCCTTTTTATTCTTTTTTTTCATCATATCACAATTAAAAAAAAACACACATCACTGTGTGCTTTTGTTTTTTCTAAACTGAATCTTATTTTTTAGCCAATCTTTGTTTATATGTGTTAAAAACTGACTTACATCTTCTTTTGTGTTTATACTTTCAAATTTTTCAAACATAGAGTATCTTTTCTGATAAACCGCACTTCTGAAATGCCAATATGCTGCAATTGAAAATGTTATTAATATGAATCCATTTCTTATAACATCATTTTGTAAACCTAATATTTCTCTAGAGGTTTTTACTATTCCTATAAAAGAAAAAGAAAATAAAATTACTGTTATTGTTAAGAATATTAAAAAATAGCAAAAACTCATGGCGTTTAAACCTTTTATAAATTTACTTGGTAAAACTTTTTGCATTTTATGTCTAAACCTTAGTTTTTCAAAATATTCGCCAGCAGAACTTATAAAAGTAAACGTTAATCCTAATGACACAGCCAATGAAATAGAATATTCTGTTAATCCTGTATTATATATTAATGCTGCACATAATGCTGCGAATAACAATGTTCCAACTTCCATTGTTTTAGAGAATACTTTGCCTTTTTTCATCTCAAGATAGTACTTTTTCTTTGAAATGTATTCATGTTCTTTATCGTAGATAGAAAAAATTTTTTCTTTTGCTGATTTTAACTTTTCATCTTCTTCTACTTCTAATTCTTTTATTGTTTCTTCAAAAACTTCTTTGAAAACTTCTATTGAAGATATCTCTTTTATTTTTTTGTCTATGTTGTTGTAAGAATATTCTACATAATTATCTTTTTGTAATAAAAATGTATATTTAACAAGCTTTTCATTTTTTTCAAAAACTTCATTTCCTTCACAATGAGCAATGGTTAATATTGCAATTTCTTTAACTTTATCTTCGAAACAGTTAAACATAAAGGATTTTAAATCTTCATCTTTTATCTTTTTATTTATAGAATCATTGAAGATTTCTTTTTTTTTCATAAAATTTACCTCATTTTTCTCTATTTTACCTTATCTCAAAAAAAATAGCAACCATACAAGGCTACTATTTGATTTTTCTTTATTTTTTAAGACTATTTTATAAATGCCCTCATTCCATTTCTTTAATGTCATTTTTGCTGAGATCAGACCAAAGGTTATTATTTAATTATCCTCTCATTTATCCCTCTTTGTTTATATGGTGTAATATTATTTTATTATTTCAATTCCATTGAAAAAAATAATGACAAAATGATTTTATTTTGATATCATAAATGTAATTGTATTTTTTTTTGGAGAATCCTATGAACAAAGACATAAAAACAAAAAGCTTTTTTAATAAACCTTATTTTATATTATTTTTTTTAATGAGTGTTCTATTTGTCATTGATATGATAACTGGACGATACTTAACTCAAAATGGTGGTGCTATATACCCAAGAGAATTCTCTCATTTTTCTGGTGTGTTTTTTTCTACTCTTTTACATGCTAATGTTGCACACATTTCTGCGAATTCACTTCCTTTTCTTGTTCTAGGTTGGTTTCTTAAAAAAACAATGACAGATGGCGAGTTTTATTTAATGTTTGCATTTATTACTATTTTTTCTGGATTAATGGTCTGGATTATGGGTTCCCCTTCATTTCATTTGGGAGCAAGTAGTGTTATTTTTGGTATGTGGTCTTTAATTCTTTATTTTGCTTTCATTAGAAGAACTTTTAAAGATATTTTAATTGGAACATTGATCTTTTTTGCTTATGGTTTCACCTTTATTTTTGGATTAATACCTCAAGAAGGAATTTCATTTGCTGGTCACTTTTGGGGTTTAGTTGGCGGTATTTTATTTGGTTGGTTATTTTTAAAATCTGAAAAAATAGAACATGGTTTTAGTCAAAAATAAGATTAAATGCACCGAACTTAAAGAAGGTACTTAAAAAAATTAGAAAAACAATAAATGATAAATAAAAAAAGGAAATTAATTTTCCTTTTTTATTTCTTTTAAGTCTATGTATTTTGTTTGTTCTTTTTCCACAATAACAACATTTGAGTTAATCTCTTTTTCAGGAGTTTTTATTTCCACTAAATCAAAATGAAATGCTGCCAATGGTAAAATCAATGTTAACATAATTAATTTCCTTGTCTGTTTTTATCAATTTACTACACAATGATAAAAAAAACAATAAAAAATCGACTGGTAAGTCGATTTTTCTTTTAGTCTTTGTTTCTTTTCAAGATTAAATCTTGAAGAATACGTATTGTTTGCTATCTGTAGAATCCACGAAACAACCTTTAATTTGTGGCGTTGCAAGAGAATCTGAATCTGCTGCTGTTTGAATTGTTGTGTTATTTGTTACATTTTCTTGGATTTGAGAACATAGTTCGTCAGAACCTGCGGCTAATTCCATAACTACTGCTTTTGCTTCAAAAACGTTTGCTGCGTCTTCTGTTTTCCAAGCTGTCCCTTCAAATTGTGGAACTTCTTTTAAGTAACTTGGAACCAATTCAGACATTGTATTGAACTCTTCATTGTCAATTTTTGATAACACTACTGCACCCTGAACTTGTTGGGCTTGATTAAGTAACGTGGAAGAGTTCGCTTCTACAGTTCCTTGCTGGAATGCGTCACCACCGTAATAAATTGAAGCTAATGCGATTGCCGCTACCAACGCAATTGCGATGATTGATATAATTAAACTAAACATGATTTCTCCTTAAATTATTTTAACGATTTCCTTTCGTTATTAATTTTTTTATCACTATAATGCTTATTGTCAAAATATTTTTATATTGTTTTTAATTCTTCTATGCAGTCAATTATATCAAAGGTTACGTTTTTTTTACTTTCTATAAAAAAAAAGACCTATCTAGGTCTTTTTAATTATTTTTAATTATTATAATATTTTTTTATTCAAATTTCTTTTAAAAAATCTGACAATATTTTTTGATTGTCTATTTTTTCTACTATTTCACTCTTTAGTAAAGATATTTTTTCTGGAATATTACAAGAATCTAAAACAGCTTTTCTTTTAGTGAAATAATCCTTCAAATGTTCTTCATTAGATTTTTTTTGTACTATATCATTTGACTCCATTTTTTTTATCTCTCTCAAAATAACACTTTCTTTTAATATTGAAATTATATTAGATTCATTTGTTCTTCCAATAAAATCTTTCAGTTTTTCATTTGAATTGAAAAAATTTTCAATCCAATCAATTAGAGCTTCTTTATATTCAGAAATATCTAACATAAACCCATATTCAGAAAGAAAATAACTGTTGTTTGTTCTTTCATTCCATTCTGATTTTATCAATGAACATAATTGATAAGATTTTTGTTCTATTCCAACTTTATCAAGATAATTTGCTTTTTTTAATATTTTTTCATAAGATGAATAGCCGCTTTGGTTTGAATAAGAAAATTCCACTACATTTTCAAACTTTTCTTCTAAAGCTTTTATTAATTTTTCAGAATGACAAGATATTAATACATCAGGCGAATCTTTTTGAAAAAAGAAACCTAATTGTGGAACTTCTAAATTAAACCTTTCTTCTAGTTTATTTACAAGCAATGATTTTGTTTCTTCTCTATTTAATTTATCGAAGTTATAATCACTTACAGATATATTTTCTTCAAATAATTTATTTAATGCTAGATTTAAAACAAGATCTTCAGTTTCTAATTTAAAAGATTCCAGTAATTGTTTATTTGCAAATATTTTGGCTTCTAATTCTATGTTTTCTAATTCTTCGAAAGACGTGTTTATTATTTTTAGCCCTATTATTGATGACGACATTTATTTAACTCCACTATTAAGTCTTCTTCAAAGTTATTTGATATGATATTTCTTATTTCGGAAAGATACATTCTTATTTTCACACTATTTATTTTACCAGACCATTTTGCGTTATCTTTTTTTTCGCACTCTATTTTTTCGTATTCTTTAAATAAAGATAACGTATCATTGTAACAAAAAGTTCCGTTATTTTTTAAACCTAATTCTTTTGATTTTATTCTTAAACAAAAGACAAGCTTCGTTAAATCTGTTTCTTCAATCAGTTTTTTATTAAAATCTTCAGATAATAATTCATTTATTGAAGTGTCATTTTTTTTAAACTTTGAATTAAAAAAATCTGAGTATTCTTTTTTATTAAGTTTTAAAATTTCTTCTTTTAATTTTTTTACATCATGATTGAACTTTTTTTCACTATTCTCTTCAATTATAGTTTTTATTTTTAAAATTTCTGTCGCTTGTTTTGGAAATTCTGTTTCTTTCAATTTAAACCACATAACGCCTCTCTTTTTCCTTATTTTAAATCTTTTTTGTTGTAAAAACAAGTTTTTTTTGATATTGTAAAGAAACTATCAAGAGAGGGTTAAATGAGTTTATCGGTTAATGGCTTTATTATTAGAAAAGAGAATTTTAAATATTTAGATAAAATTACAGAATTATTAAGTTTAGGAATTAAAAGACATTATTATGAAACAAACACGAGAGAGGCTGTTAAATTATTGAAAACTGTTTTCTCAGAAGAAACCGCAATATTAAATGATTCGATTAACTCAAATTCATTTTATAAGACTCGTTTGTCAAAACTTGTAATGTATAAAAAATTATTAAATGAAAATTATGAAGTAGATTCCATACCAGAACAAGAATCTATTTTATCATTAATAAAAAGAATAGAAAAAGATCTTAATGAAACAAATCACAGCTATCATTTATCCTTTCTTGCTTCTGATTCTGATTTTTTATTAGTTCAATTACCATTGAACTTAAAACATAACCTATTTAATAGAGAAATTTTTAAATATATAGAAAATTATTCTGTTTCTGATCAGGTTGACTCCATACCACCTCATTTTGATAATTATGAACAAAAGCAAATCTGCATAGAACATTGGCAAGAGTTCAGCGATTCTCCCAGTTTTTATTTCAGTGCTTGGGTTTTAAAGGATTCATTGTCTTTGTTCGAGATTTTAAAAACAAAACCTACTTCTGCTTTTATTTCTAAAGTCAAAACTGCTTACTATGTATATACTAAGTATTACAGAAAACATGAAGAAAATAAAACAGATTATGATATTATGGATGAAATCGAAGATTTAAAAGAAACAGAAGAATTTAAAGAACATATGAAAAAAGAAATTCATTTAAGAGAAAAAAAGATAAATGACTTTTTAAACAACAAAAATATTCTTTAAATATATTTTATTTGTTTTAAATTTTTTTCTTACCCCTTATGGATATAGAGCCTTAACAAGAAAAAAGACTTCCTGATGGAAGTCTTTTCTTTATTTTATATTGAAAATTTCTTTTATTTCGGTTAAAGCTTCCTGCTTAAACCAATTGTGATTTTTTAATATTTTATCTAAAAGAGATAGGCTTTCTTCTTTAAAATAATTATCTACTGATCTTAAGCAATCTTCACCACATTGATTAGATATTGTTTGCTCTTCAAAGTCACCTTTATCAATATATATATTAAATTCTTCTAACTCTATCCAAGGAAGTGATTTGTCTCCAAAAGGCGATTTTCTTTTTTCACCATATTCTTCTGCTATATATGTAAGAAAGTAAAGTGAAGAATAATAATCTTTCATATTATAAGCACCTGAAAAATAAAAACATAACCAACCATCTTCTATAATAGGATTTAAGTAATTTATTTTTTCTAATTTTTCATTTAACTCTTTTTGTTTATTTTTTTTTAGCTGTAATCTTGCCGTCATTCCCATAAAAAACCTTTGACTTCTTGTGTTTTGTTTGATAATATGTGTATTGTATATTAAACAAAAGGAAAAAACAATGATTAATTTGAGATTACATTCATCGCATAGTCACAGTTCTAGTTCATCTAGTTCCGTATTTCTGTGCGTGGAATCTCATAAAGATATTTAAATAAAATACTTTGAAGGTTCATCGCCAAGATAAGCCTTTAAAGTTTTGTGTTAAAATGAAACCTTGAAGGTGAAACTTCAAGGTTTTTTTATGCGTAAATATGTTTGCGTAGGGTATTCTATTTTTTATTATAAGTTGTTGAAAATAAAATAAAAAAATAAAAATAATTTAAAAAAAGTGTTGACAAGATAAAAATAGTGTTATACAATGATTAACAAGAAATGAGAGAGAAGAATAAAAAATCTTTTTCACTAAATTAAATAAATATATAAATAAGAGGAAAACAATTATGTTTACATTTACACATTCACATTCATCAAGTTCGCATAGTAGCACTTCGTCAAGTGTTTCTAGCGTAGATTTATGCAAGTAAGTTAAACATATAAGTTAGCTTCTTGTGTAAAGAAGCTGACTTAACAAAGAAATAGTTTTTCTATTACCCTTTAAGTCAGTGTTGATTTAAAGGGTTTTTTGTTTTTGGAAGCGTGGCTGAGTGGATAAAAGGCAGCAGTCTTGAAAACTGTCAGTTTATAGTGATATAGGCTCGTGGGTTCGAATCCCACCGCTTCCACCAAAAATGGTGACAGTAGCTTAATTGGTAAAGCCACTGATTGTGATTCAGTAAGAGGTCGGTTCAAATCTGATTTGTCACCCCAAAATTTGGAAAGTTGGCTGAGTGGTTTAAGGCAACGGTTTAGAAAACCGTCGAGTATGAAATATGGCTCCGAGAGTTCGAATCTCTCACTTTCCACCAAATTTGGAAGATTGGCTGAGTTGGACGAAAGCAACTCCCTGCTAAGGAGTAGAACACGTATGTGGTTCCAAGGGTTCGAATCCCTTATCTTCCTCCAAAAAAAGGGTAAATAGTTTAGCGGTTAAAATCCTTGATTGTGAATCAAGTGGTCGTGGGTTCGAATCCCACTTTACCCTCCAAAAACTGGAAATATGGCTGAGTGGTCGATAGCAACGGTTTTGAAAACCGTCGAGTATGAAATATGGCTCCAAAGGTTCGAATCCTTTTATTTCCGCCAATTTATAAAAAATGGGTAAATAGTTTAGCGGTTAAAATCCTTGATTGTGAGTCAAGTGGTCGTGGGTTCGAATCCCACTTTACCCTCCAAAATGGAAAAGTGGCTGAGTGGTTGAAAGCAGCACCCTGCTAAGGTGTACGTCATGAAATAAGGGCGCAAGGGTTCAAATCCCTTCTTTTCCGCCAAAAACTGGAAGCGTGGCTGAGTGGATAAAAGGCAACGGTCTTGAAAACCGTCAGTCTATAGTGATATAGGCTCGTGGGTTCGAATCCCACCGCTTCCGCCAAAAATAGAAACGTGGCAGAGAGGTCTATTGCATCGATTTCGAAAGTCGAAGGTCATTTTTACATGATTCATGGGTTCGAATCCCATCGTTTCTGCCAAACGGGTAAATAGTTTAGCGGTTAAAATCCTTGATTGTGAGTCAAGTGGTCGTGGGTTCGAATCCCACTTTACCCTCCAAAAACTGGAAGATTACAGAAGTTGGTAAACTGTCTCCATTGGAAATGGGTGAGCTAGAAATGGCACAAGGGTTCGAGTCCCTTATCTTCCGCCATACTATTAAACAAAAAAAGGATTAAATTATGAAATTTAAGTGGCTAATTCAAGATGTTGGTTTAATTGTGTCCCAAATATACAAAAGATATGACGCATTAGCCTACATGAATGAAGATATCGCTGGTATTGGTGTAATGCCAAACCATCCTTATATTACTGGTTTAGAAACTGCCATAAATGAAGACTTAGATACTCATTATATAATATTAGGCGGTGTAAAAGTATTAAATTTATTGAAATCGGCAAATAATATTGCTGACGTAGTTGAGTTTCCAAGTGAGTTTATGATCGAAAACAGTGACGAAATCTTAAAAAGTTTAATTAATGGTATGTATTATGATTATCAAAATTTTGATCAAGCTTATTATGGTAAAAAAGATTTACCTCTTTTAAATAATAATGCTGAATACATATCTGTTGCTGACAATTTAAATACTTTTTTTGAAGTAGATAAATTTGTTAAACCTAGTAGAGATTTGAAAGCTTTTGACGCTGGAATAATCAAAGCAGGAGATAGTGTTAAGTCTTTTATTATGAGTAAAAGAAGACAAAGATTTTATTTAGAAGAAGAGCTTGTCGTTGCAGATGTTCAAGAAATGTGGGACGAATTTAGATTTTTTGTTATAGATAAAGAAGTGGTTGGTGGTTCTGCTTATAGACGAAGCGGTAAACTTGGAACAGATCGTAATATTCCTGCTGACGTTTTACAAGCCGCAGAAGAATACGCACTTAAATATCAACCAGAAGAAGTTTTTACTATGGATCTTGCAAGATTAAGAGACGGAACAATTAAGATTATTGAATATAATTGTTTTAATTGTTCAGGTGTTTATGATTGCGATCTTGTGGACACTTATTCGAAATTAAAAGACTTTTTACACAGAAAATCTTTAAAATAAAGAAGCAGGGGTCGCCCTCTTCTTTACCAGACTTTAACAAACATTAAATATATAGGAGTTTATTATGTTAAAAGGCACTAGATTAATTATGAACGAAGAAGCAAAGATTTATTCAGAAACAATTGAAAAAATCAGAGGTTGTCTTCATCAATGCTGGATTTAATGAAATTATAATCCCTTCTATTTGGAACTTCGAAACTTTTTCTAAGAAAACAGGAGAAGAACTAAAAAAACAAATGTGGGTATTTAATAACAACGACAAGAAAGAATGTTGTTTAATACCAGAGGTTACAGGTATTTTGCAAGAACAGTTTAGAAACAACTGGTTCTTTGAATACAAAAAGAAACCTTTAAAGTTATTTTATGTTAATCGTTGTTATAGATATGAAAAGCCTCAAAAGGGTAGGTATAGAGAATTTACCCAATTAGGTATTGAAATTCTTGGAGGTAGAGATAGAGACCTATACACCAAAGAATCCAAAGAATTGTTGATTTCTATTTTGAATGAATTTAAAGATTTAGAATATGATTATAATGATACAGTTACGAGAGGTTTAGGTTATTACTTAGAAGATGGTTTTGAAGTCGAATGTCAAAATCTAGGTGCTCAAAAACAAATCGCTGGTGGCGGTAAATATGAAGAAGGTGTTGGTTGGGCTATTGGTGTAGATAGATTAATCCTTGCTCTTCAAAAATAAAAAAGATAGGCACTAGCCTATCTTTCTTTTTATATTTTGTTTTTGATTCTTTCTTTCTTTTAACCATTTTAATTCATTAATCTTAGAAAGTATTTTTGATTCTTCTACAATTAATATTTTATTTAAATCAAATCTTTTATTTATAATCTTTACAACATTACAATCAAGATTTTTTTCTTTATTCATTGTCGCAATAATATCTTCTTTAGTTTCTTTATTGTCTGTTACAATTATACAATTTCTTGCTATGTTAAAAGACCTTGATTTCAATATTTGATTTAAACCTTGAACTTTTTCTTCTGGTTTTACGACTAATGATTCTTCATTGTTTCTGTGACTTTTTGTTATCTTTATATTACCATTTGACGTTTTTTCAAAAAACAAGTATAAATCCAACTTTTCCAGTGATTCAAAAGCAGGGAAAATTTCTTTATTTCCAAAAGTATCTTCACCTAAGTCAATTTCAACTGTCTTTTCAGGGAACACCGAAGAAGAATTAATTGCTTTATAATCACTTCTTGTTTTTTCTTTTTTAGGTGTATCTATTTTTAAAAATATATTATGTTCAGATACTATTCTATAATCACCTGCTAGTTTTTTATATGTAGCTTCTGAATTATAACACCCTTCAAAAATTGAATGTGATTTTGCCAACGAATCAAAAATTTTATTATTTGTCGTTATTTTATTTGCTAAATCTTTTCTTACTACTTCTTTAAACTTCTCATCGTCATAAAATATTCTCAAAGCCTCGACGTCAACATTTTCTGTTATATTTTCTTTTGTGAAATTAGATAAATGACTATATACAGCATTCTCGTCATCTTTTTGCATTTCAAAATCATGATAAATGAAATTCCCTTTCTCTGGTGTTTTTAAAGTAAACCTAACATGTTCTTTTTCATTGATTGTTTTTGAATTTATAAAAAGACTTATTGTTTTCTTATCTCTTTTATTTCTATTTGCTACTCTTTGAGATTTTTCTGTAACCAAAAAGCCCAATGTTGGATCATTTAGCTTCTCTTCTCTGTCTATTTCATAACGTTTTTTAGGTTCTGTAAGGTTAACAGATTTTAAATCATTTCTTAATAAATCAGAAGAAGTCATTTTTAAATCCTCTGATATGAATTTTCTATATTTAATTGTGTTATAAGCTATTTCATCAACCTTTGCGTTATAAATGAAATCAATATCTTTTAATTCATTTAAATGACTTTTCACGCTATTAAAATTTATATCTAGATAATTCGTCTCATTTAGTTTGTTTTTTATTTTATAAAACAAGTTCTTATATGATTTACTATCATCTATCTTTACAGTTTTTTTTGTTGTTAAAAGATCAATTAATTCTTGATTTGTTTCTTTGTCTGATATTATAAAAATCTTTTTTTCTAATAAGTTATTATCTATTACATATTCTATGGATTTTAATAGTGCTATCTCTTCATATTCAGAAAAAGAATGATTAAACAAATAAGACCTATTTATTTCTAATCCTTTATGTTTTAATATAAAAGCAGAACTATCACAGTTAAACCTATTACTTCCGTCTGTATAAATAACTACATTTTCTGGTTTCTCTAATTCTTTTAAATAAGATTTTCTTTTTATATTTAACTTTATTCTTTCAGTCTTTTCTATTAATTTTTTACTACCTACAGGCGTTTCTTCAAAAAAATCTACTCTTTTTAATAAGATTCTTTCCATTTGTTCATTCAATATTTTTAAATTAACATTCGTTCTGTTTTTTGGTTGTCTTAAATATAATTTTGAGGCGTCTTCTTTATTTATTAATTTTGATTTAGATAATAAGTTTTCTACATTTTCTCTATTAAATATATTATTGTTAAAATATAATATTTCTGTATCTACAATTTCACCTTTTTCATATTTTTTTACGGACAAAAATACTTTTTTTAATCTTTTCACTAAGAAGCAACTCATGTCAACAATACTTTCATTATCTAAGTGTGATAGTTCTTTATATATATCTTCATTTGTTAAAGTTTTTATTTCTGGGTCTCTATAATCTTTAATTTCAGTAATTTTATTTTCTTTAAGAACTTCTATATTTTCAAAACTTTCTAATTTTGAAATATCTATATTCATGTTTTTGCTAATTTCTAAATCTAATTTTTGATTTTTTAAATGATTTGTTTTTAATTTTAATATGTTTGCGATATCTTGTTCACTAAAAACCTCTTTCTTATACCTTTGTATAAAAAATGGTTCTTCATGTTTTCTTTTTGCATAATAAGCAAGTGTAAGTAAATCATTTTTTTCATCTACATTTTCATGCATTTTTAATAAAATTTTCATTTTAAAGACCTTTTTCTTGATTTATTTTCTTTCTTAGGTTTTTCTGGTGGAAAATCAATACATGTTTCAGTATACCATTTTACTTCATTTTCAATTAGTTGAAATTGAAATTCAGAAGTCTTTGTAAATAGTAAATCTTCTTTTTTGTATTTTTTCAACAATGAAGAAACAATAGGAAACTGTTCTTTGTTATTTCCACGTATTACTTGACCGAAATCACTTAAGGCAGTGTTTGAGTTTAAAGAAATCATTATTTTATTGTTTGGATCGACAGCATTATTCTTTAAAAATGATTCTAAATGATTCATGTCTTTAAAATCTTGTGGATATCTTTCCATTATATGAGTTCCATTTTCAAATTTATGAATATTCATTGTTTTATTTCCAAACTTCATTATAACATAAGAGGTATCGTTCTTTAATGTTTTATTCGGAACAAGTGACTCATTTCCATAAAAGTTCTCAATTTTTATTTTTAATTCGTTTGTAAATCTTTCTTTTACAAAATTATTTAAATCATCTTTCTTATTCTTCACATTATCTTCTTTTTCTTTTATTGTTTCATTATTTTCTTCATTATTATTTATTTCTTTTAGAGTATTTAGATTTTTAGGAATATTTTTATTAAATGTTGTTGCTCCTGTTTCTAGCAATTTTATTTTAATCATTTCTTTTAAGAACTTTTGATCTTCTATTATGTCTATTTTGATATCTTTTGCTTTTTTTAGTGCTTCAACATTATTTCTATTTAATTCTCTTACAAATGAAAAGTTTTTATCGAAAGATACAATATTTAATTCTCTATCCTTTACTAAATTTAAAATATCACTTGGCAAGGTTTCACCTTGTTCAACTTTCTTTTCCCATATTTTATTATGAGATTTACTGTGTAGATAAACTTTTGGTTTACCTCTATTTTTTAAATAATATAGAGTTAAATCTTTTTCATATAGATTTTGCTGTATTACTGGTATTTCTAATTTGTCTTTAAAACTTTTTTCAATTTCTTTTATTCTTTGTTTTCCTACTACTGTTGAAACCAAAGTGTTTGAATTAATTTTGAAAGTTTTTAAAACATCTTTGTTATTGTTTTCGAGATTTGTTTTTAAAAGTTTATTTTTTGCTAACTCATCCAGAAAATTAAAATCTTCTTTATTTTTGGCAATCAAAGACAAGGCTTCTTCTGACACCCAAAGCTTTACCCCCCCGTTACTTAACATTGACCTTAATTTACTATGAAAAAACCTTCCAGTGTTGTTTATTTTTGGCGTATCTACAAAAGCTACTTTTTCTCTTTGATTTGAAAGGGCTACATATGGACGATCATTAATTACAGTTACATATAACTTATTCTTCATCATCATTCCACTTGCTTGTCTTGCTTTTTTTATCGGAGTAAGGTTTACATCTTTTTCTTCATGAAGATATATGTCAAATTCAGCTTTTATATCATTTATTTTGTTGTTTTTTATTGTTAAATCTTGAAGTTCTTCTAGTTTTACATTTTTCCAATTATATGCTCTATAACTTTTTTTATCTAAGCTTTCATATGTTGCTTTTATATGTTTATCAACTTGATGATTGCCTAATTTTGCAAAAGAATCTTGACCATTATGACTTTTTATATAGTGCATATTAAGATCTAGATTACTTTTTTTATACAATTCCTTTATTTCTTTAAATAATTGACTTGATAAAATAGAAGGGCTACCTTTAACAATCGGC
>CEUY01040330.1_pt1 | contig 56572 bp, 49 predicted proteins | sample 361481 | NCBI WGS metagenome assembly CEUY01 (sample SAMEA2622737, study PRJEB7988) | marine metagenome | isolation source: saline water (ENVO:00002010), including | reverse complement strand
TTTATCTGAATTCACTTCTGAATTTGTAGAATTATACTTATTACTTTCATCTTTAGTTAAATATTCATTTTTATTTAAAGAATCTGATAATTTATTTGTTTGTACATTTTTGTAAGAACATATATTAATTATAGCTAACTCAATATCTAAAATTGAAACAACTTTATTTTTAAGATATATATCATTAAATTCAGTTATAGCAAATATAATATTATCTAAAGAATAGTTTTGAATTAATGGTTTAATGTTCTTCATTTTATCAATGTTAAAACTCAAATCAGACATAATATCATTTTTTAATAAAATAAATACTCTAAATATTTCTATAATAGATTTCAATAAATTTTTTATATCAATACCTGATTGATTGATAAAGTCAATTTTTATTAATGCATCTCGTAAATTATTATCTAAAATATGTTTTATAAGATCATATGCCATATCATAATTATCAGTATGAAAAAACTCATTAATTTCTGATATTTTAAGTTCGTTTCCATATGCTACAACTAATTGTTCTAATAAATTTTCAGCATCTCTTAAGCTTCCATATGATTGCCTAGCAATTAAATCTAATTCTTTATTATTAAAAATTATACCTTCTTTTTTACATATAAATTGTAATTTTATAATTATCGATTGCAATGATACTCTTTTGAAATCCAACCTATGGCATCTAGATATTATAGTTAAAGGAACCTTATCTATATCAGTAGTAGCTAAAATAAATATTGCATGATTTGGAGGCTCTTCCAATGTTTTTAATAAGGCATTAAAAGCAGGATCAGTCAACATATGTACTTCATCAATTATATATACTTTATAATTAGATTTATTTGGTACAAAATTGATTTTATCACTGAGTTCTCTTATATCATCAATCCCTCTATTTGAAGCAGCATCTATTTCGATTAAGTCAAGTGAAGTTTTATTTTCAATTGATAAACAATTTTCACAACTAATATCTGGCTCACCATTAGTAGAATTCAAACAATTTATTGCCTTAGCTAAAATTCGAGCTGTAGAAGTTTTGCCTGACCCTCTGGGTCCTGAAAAGATATAAGCATGTGCTATTCTATTTGATGTAACACTATTTAATAAAATTTTAGACACAGAATCTTGCCCAATTATTTCTGAAAATATTTTTGGGCGCCATTTTCTATAATAAACTTCAGACATTTTTTATTACTCTATCAAATATTAATTTTTCTTTTCTTTGCATAATAGTTTTTTCATTTTTTTCATAATGATCATAGCCAAATATATGAAGTAATCCATGAATAGTCAATATTAAAACCTCATTGAAAACAGAATTATTATTTACTATAGATTGCTTTGAAGCAGTCGGTAGAGAAATAAATATTTCACCTATATTAGTCTTTGTACTAGGATGAAACAAAAATTCTTCTTTTAATAATTTATCACCATCTAAATCAGTATCATTAAAATAAGGAAAAGCCAATACATCAGTGACTTCATTAATACCAGCATATTTATAATTAATTTCTTTTATTATTTGATCAGATACAAAATTTAATTCCAGATATGAATCAATAAAAATTTCAATATTTTCAATTGTATTCAATGTAGTTAAAATAACATTATTAAATACTTCTTCAAAATTATTAATTATAAAGTCATCAGATAAATAATTAACATTACCCTGTATATTTTGTTTTTCTTTGTTCATAATTAGATTTCCTAAAGTCACATTAATTATTTCAATAACTTTTTTTAGAAATAAAACAAAGAAATATTAAATTTTATTTTTCATTTATTTCAGATGGGTCTTCAAGGAATTGGAATAGTTCACTTTCTGCAGGTAATACAATAGTAGTTTGTGAATCTATAAATATTCTATATGCTTGTAAAGTTCGTTGAAAATTATAGAATTCAGGATCTTTTTCCATTGCGTTTGCTAAAATAATAATAGCTTCTGCATCTCCTTCACCTTTAATTTTCTCAGCATCTCTTTTAGCTTCAGCTTTAATAATAGCAGCCTTTTTATCGACGTCAGCCCTGACTTCTAAATCTATTTTTGCACCTTCAGCTCTTTCCTTATCAGCTTTTCTTTTTCTCTCAGAACGCATTCGAGTATATACACTTTCCTGAATTGCATCTGGAAAATCTGCTCGTTTAATTCTCACATCTAATAAAGTTAGACCAAAATTTGCATATTTAGAATCCATATTGCTTTTAATTTGTTCCATAATTTCATTTCTTTTTGTTGTTACTATTTCAGCTTGCTGGTCTTTTGCAAATTCAGTTCTTAATTCAGAAGATAATATATCTATTGCCTGAGCTTTACCTAAAGCTTCTGATGTTAAGGTCTTATAAAAAGTAACTGGATCTGTTATATGCGCTCTAGCATAAACATCAACTATAAGTCGTTTCTTATCATCAGTTAATATAGATTCAGGAGGAGCATCAAAAATTAATAATCTTTTGTCAAAATATATTACTTGATCAACAAATGGAGCTTTAATATATAACCCTGGATTTTTAGATGTTGTTTTAACAGCACCAAATCTAAGAACAATAGCTTGGTTAGTTTCATCAACTTTATAAAAAACTTGAGGTATAAATATAAAAGATGCAAGTATTAAAAGAGCTAGTAATATTAAAACTCTTTTCATAATATACCTCGAATTATTATATTGATTTTTTTTCTTTGTATCATGGGGTCACCCCTAACGGGTTAGCATTACTATTTAACTGTAACAACTGTAATAAATTATTAGAATCTTCATTTTTAATAATAAATTTAGTTACTCCTGGTAAGATTTCTTCCATAGCTTCTAAATAAAGTCTTTTACGTGTAACTGATTTGGATTTAGAGTATTCAGTAAGTATTAAGTTAAATCTATCAGCTTCACCAGTAGCTTCAGCAATCTTTGTTGCTTTATAAGCTTCAGATTCTCTAAGTAATTTTGCAGCGTCACCTTCAGCTCTTGGAAGTATATCCTCTTTATAAGCATCGGCTAAATTAATAGTTGCTGCCTTATCTTCTTCTGCTCTAACTACGTCATCAAAGGCATCTTTCACTTGTTCTGGAGCAAATACATTTAATAACTTAACTTCAGTAATATTTATACCAGTACTGTATTTATCCATAAGCCCTTGAAGTATCAATTTAGTTTCAGCTTGAACATCTTCTTTTTTATCAGTTAACACATCATCTATAGGTCTGCTTCCAACTACTTGTCTTAATGCAGTTTCAGAAGCATCTTTTAACGTTTGCCCATCGGGATCAACTGACTGGTACAAATAATTTCTTACATCTTTAATGTTATATTGAACTAATAGTTGTACGTCAACAATATTGGGTGCTTGGCCAGGTATTCCTGCCTCATCAGCATCACCGGTAATCATAAGTGATTCTTCTAATATAGGGGTACTATCTCTAACTCCTAATTCTAATCTTCTAATTTCTTTCACTTTAACAGTGTCTACGTCTCCTACAGGTGATGGCCAATACCAATGCAATCCTTCTTCTTCAATCCGTTGATATTTACCAAAAAATTTCAAAGCAGCTTGCTCTGAAGGTTGAACGGTATACACACCACTAAAAAGCCATAAAGCAATAATTATTAAAAGTATTCCAGTTAACAATAAAAAACCTAATTTACCACCAGAAAAATTAAATTTAGAACCTAAGGAATTAAAAGAATTAATAAATTTCTTAAAATCAACTTCAGGTTCTTCTTGTCTAAACATTTTAAATATATTTGCTACCAAAACATTCACTATAATAAATTTTTTATCTATTCTAGATTATTACATAGATTCTTACGTCGTCAATATTATTATTATAAGTTTTAAACAATTATTGCGATTCTAATCTTAGTTTATATAATTTATTTTGGAATTCTTCATAATTAGATATATTTTTTATTTCTAATATGAAATTTTCTAAACTAGTAAAATAATTTCTAAATTCATCTAATTCATTCCCTATTGAGGTATTTGACGCAGCACTATCTGCATATGAACTATAAAACGCAAAATAAGCTTGATTCAACTTTCTAATATTATATCCATTATCTACAAAAATTAACCTCTGCAGTTCCATATAATTTTCAGCTTCAATTATTTTATTTTCTTTTAATAAAAATTCTGTTTTAATCCGAGTTTTAATCATTTCATCTCTAAAATCAAATTTATTTACATTATCAGTTTTAATATTATCAAAATCATCTTTAAGATTAAGGCCATATTCTTGATTTAAATATTTAACTATATGTATAAAAAGTTCTTCTGAAACTCTGCTTGCTAGTGTCTCATTTAGTATTCTCATTTCAGTTGATTTAAACATGTTTTGACCTAAATTAGTGAAAAACAAGTAATGATGAATCCATTCATGAGAAGATATTATAAATACATCTTTAATATTTTTATTTTTAGGTATAGATGATGGATATGTAGCTATACCTCCAATATTTAAAACTATTGAAGATAAATTATGTTGATTATAAATAGATTCTTCTATATATAAAATATCATTAAGATTTATATCAGGGTTTATTAATACATCATCTATATGTAAAATCTTATTTCGTGGAGATATGACTAATAATTTAGGTAATTCTATTAAACGAATGTCAACAGGTGGAAATTGCATACCTCCAATTAAATTAATATTCTGATCGCTTATAACACTACTTAAAGTAGATTCAATAAATTCTTCAATTTGATTTTGATTCTTTGAAAACTCTACAGAATCAATATCGCTTTTGCTATAAAAATAATTTTCAATAATATTAATTTCAGATATATTAGGTTTTTCATAAAAAACCCCAGATAATTTGTTAATCCATTTATCAAATACATTTTCAATTTCCCATTCGATTAATCCATATTTGTAATCAGAAACTATCAAATTGTAAGAATTATCGTTAATTTTTACATCTTTTGAAAATATAAAAAATAATAAAATAATATTGATAAATAAAATCTTAAATAAAAGTGTTATCACAATGGGGAAAGTAAAATTCTAATTAATATTATTAACGAAAAAGTGATAAAAATCTATCTTCATAATACTTAAAAACTCCCCATTTATCTAATTCATTCTTTAACATATCTTTATCGCCACCATTTTTTGCTGAAAAAAATAATTTTTCTATTTTTTCTGTAGCAGCTTTAGGTATACCACCAAATTGTGGTTGAGGATTAAGCAATCCTTTGCCTTGAAATTCAGATATATTACTTGAGGCTGAAAAATTTGTTAATTCATAAATAAATTTTAATAATGCCACATCCCATAATTCATCTACCCCTACCATTACAACAGACATATTTTCATTTTTGCTATCTAGATCTTTACTTATATTACTAGCAATGTCTTGAGGCATTCCCGTAACTATTTCCATATTTTTTGATTCATTCCTATACTGATACAAAATACCAGCTTGATTAGGTCCATATTCATTAGCAATATGTTTAAAATATTCATATGCATCTGAACTAAATCCAAGTAAATTTAATGCATATGTTGGAGTTATAACTGATGGCTTTTCAGCAATTACTTTGCCAGTCCGAATAACTGTTTCAGGATTCTTAGAATACTCATCTTGGTATACAGGGCATGTAAGAACATAATAATTAATATTTGTTATACCAAATGTTGCTAAATGCTGCTTAGGTATTCGTACAACCCATGTCTTTTCTAAAGCTTTAATTAATTCTTTATTATCTTCCAAACTCTTGCCATATTTACAATTTTTATATGTATAAAATCACTATATTAAATAATACATTAAAAAAGTTTATTTTTTAATACCTTTTTTTCTTTTTAATAAAAATATTATTGGAGATAAAGCTAATAATATAATTGAAAACTCTTTATTGCTTTTAACATTATTAAATGAGCATCCATTTGTGTCTTTATTCTGATTAGTTTTTTCTTTTATAATTGAGTTATCATCTTTATTTAATGATTTTGAACTAGTTAAAGGTTTCTTAATATCTTTATCATTATTGATTTTTGATGATTGATTATCAAGTGTATATGGTTTTATAGTTGGAATAGGTATAGCTGTCGGTAATGAAGTTAATTTTTTAGATGGTTTATACTCAGGTATACCTAAAGAATTTCGCCAATTATTTTCCAATTCAATTCTATTAAATCCATAAACATTTTCTAATGCTTTATCAATATTAAAACCTTCTTTTAAATTTATTAATAAATTACGTAAATTTTCTTCACCATAATTATTAATCATAAAATCAACTATGCTCATTGCTTGACCATAAAAAATTATTATTTCATCTGCATCACCTGGCATATTATTTTGAAGTGTAATAGGAATAATTAAATCATTATTAATTGCATATTCAAGAGCTTTATCATAAGTTAATGATGGGCTTGAATTTCCATATTCAGCTAATCCTTCATCTAACCATGATGGTAAACTTCTATATACACTATCGGCTGCTCGATGATTTAATATATGTGTAATTTCATGTGATGAAGTGCCAACTACAGACGCACTATTTCCTAATATTAGTAATACACCTAAATCAGGATAAGCTTGACCTTGGGTAACTAATTGAGTTCTTACAGTATCACTACTTGGAGGCAATGCAACAACCATTTCAGGAATATTATTATACATTGTTACTCTGATAGGTTCAGATATAGATATACCAAGTAATGGCGACATCCTATCAATAGTTTCAACTATAGTATCCAAAACTAATTGAGCTCTCGATTGAACTGGCCCATGATAGGAAACATTAATCATATTATTTGAGATATTTTTCCATTTAAACCTAGCATCTGAATATATAAAAATTTCTTGTTGAGTTCTATATATTTTATTTAATAAATCTGTAATCTCAAAATTATAATTAACAATAGTTCCAGGTGGTATATATTTTTCACGTGTATTGGTACGTAAGTATAAATTCCAAATATTATCAGAATTAACATTTTTATCTAAATATTCATAAATTGATGTCTTCTGTTGTCCCAGTGTATATCTTACTGCTATAGATTTAATATTTATATTATTTTCAGTTTCAACAATAAAATTTATACCATTTGGAAAATCACTTTTAACTTCAATATTTTTAAATATATTTATCTCTGCATTAAGAGAAGAAAAATTATGAAAAATTATGAAAAAAGAAATTATTATTGATAAAGTAATTTTATTTAACATATATAAGATTCCTTCATATAGATTTATATATATGATTAATTCTTTGAAATACAGTAAATAAACTTAAAACAAATATAGCTATAATAGAAATTAATAATATAAAATCTACAAAATTACAAAGTATCAATGAGAAAAATAAAACTAATAATCTTTCAGTTCTGGTCATAATACCTATTTCACATTTTATATTTAATGTTTCAGCTTTCGATCTTAAATATGTTACAACAGTTGAAGATGCTAATGCGAGAAGAACAAGTATATTAGGTATATTTGACTCATAAGCAGAAAAATATATCAAAATTCCAATAAATATAGCAGCTTCTCCAAACCTATCTAAAACTGAATCGAGTATTCCACCAAATTTAGTTACAGATTTAGTATATCTTGCAAGCGAACCATCCAATAAATCACAAACACCAGATAATAATAAAAATATTGGAGAAAGAATAAAATTACTATTCGAAATAAAATATGCAGAAATAAAGGCTAAAACCAAACCTAATATACTTATGTGATTTGGTTTTATTTTAAAATAATTTAATATTTTAATTATAGGAATTTCAAAAAATTTATTTAATTTTTCTCTTATCAATTTCCTATTTGAATATTTGTATAAAAACATATATTTATTTATTATTTAATACTTTTAAATAGTGTTTCATTACTCTTTCAGCAATTATACTCCATTTAAATTCTTTAGAAGTCTTTAAACCATTATTAGCTAAATTGTTTCTTAAATTAATATCATTTAGTAATTTTTCAATATGTTTAATTAATGATTCTTCACTTTTAGGCTCAAATAATACACCATCATGCATATCTGTTATTACACTGGAATAACCTTCAATAGCACTAGCAACAATTGGTAATCCAGATGCCATAGCTTCTAATAATACAATACCAAAACTTTCTTTTCCTGTAGCAGGAGAACAATATATATCAGCAGATTTATAATATCTAGCCTTATCATGGTCATCTACAGAGCCAGTAAATATTAAATCCTTCAAATTTCTCTCAGAAATAATTCTTATAGAATCTATATCTAAATTACCTGGTCCAACAACTAATAACCTTAAATTTGGCCAATCCCATTTAAGCTTACTATATGCAGATAGTAAATATTTAAGACCTTTTCTTTTTTCTAATCTACCTACAAACAATATATTTATCTTTCCGTCTCGCAAATTTTCAAACGGTTTTGCATTACTGAATAAATCAACATCTATTCCATTAGGAATAATTTCATAATCACCAGGTAAATATTTATTTATAAATTGATATGCAGGGATAGATACGGCAATTCTACCATCTAAATTTTTAAAATATCTTTGTGCAATACGTTTAGCACCAATTCTATATAATCTTGTACCACCAAAAGTATGAAAAGTTCCAATTTTTTTTTGAGATTGTTCAGAAGAAATTGCTAACATATTCATAGTTAAGGCACCAGCCATAGGTTCATGAAGGTGTAAAATATCAAATTTTTCTTTTTCTATTAAATTTTTTATTTTAGGTCTCAGCCATATAGAAAAAGAAACTCTTGCAATTGACCCTCCACTAGGTATAGGTAAAGCTTTACCCATTGGTATAACACCATCAGGAATAGAACTTAGTGATTTTGAATAAGGAGCAATGATTTTTACATCATGTCCACTAATTCGGAATTGTTTTGCTAAATTATTTATATGATCCCTAACACCACCGATTGTAGAATGATCATATGGTGAAACTAGTCCAATTTTAATAATATCACCTATAGAAGTTTAAATGTTATCTAAGTCACCGCTTATAAAGTTTTCTACCATTTCTCTAGCAACATCATCAGTATATTGCTTTAATGGAGATTTCATAAAATATGCAGATGGCGCAGCAATTGGACCAGATAATCCTCTGTCTTTAGCAATTTTAGCACATCTAATTGCATCAATTACAACACCTGCAGAATTAGGACTATCCCAAACCTCTAATTTTAAATCAATGTTCAATGGAACATCTCCAAAACCTGTACCTTCCATTTTAATATGACACCATTTTCGATCAGTTAACCATGGCACATAATCACTCGGGCCGATATGAATATTTTCATTATCCATATCATAGTCAATTTGAGATGAAACTGAATTAGTTTTAGATATTTTTTTTGAAGCTAATCTATCACGTTCTAACATATTCATAAAATCAGTGTTACCACCAAAATTTAATTGATAAGTTCTATCTAATCTTATCCCTCTATCCATAAACAATCTTGTTAAAGTTCTATGTGTTATAGTTGCTCCAACTTGTGACTTTATATCATCTCCAATTATAGGTGAGCCGGCCTCTTTAAATCTTTCTTGCCAATAACCACCTGCTCCACTTGCAATAAAAACAGGAACACAGTTGATAAATCCACAACCAGCAGCCAATACTTGTTCAACATACCATTTAGTTGCCTCTTCAGAACCAACTGGCAAATAATTTATTACCACATCTACTTTTTTATCTTTTAAAATACCCACAATATCATCAGTAGATCCTTCTGATTTTGTTATTATTTCACCAGTATACCTACCTATTCCATCATGAGTCATTCCACGGCTTACATTTACACCTTGATTAGGAACATCACTAAATTTAATCGTATTATTTGGTTCAGCAAAAATTGCTTGAGATAAATCTAATCCAACTTTATTTTGATCGACATCAAAAGCTGCAACAAACTTTATATCCCCAATACCATATTCACCTAATACAGGGTGCATAATTCCTGGTATTTCTTCATCATTTGTTGAATTACTATATTTGGAAACTCCTTGAATTAAAGAAGATGCACAATTACCTACACCAATGATAGCTACATTAATATCAGACAAGCTATATAAGCTCCTTACTATAAAATTTTTTTATATATTACATAAATAAGTTAAAGTTATTATTGAATTGTAGCATTTAGTGAAAACATGAACAAGAGAAATATTTATTTTTTTATATATAAATCAATTAATTTATTATATTTAAATTTCTCAGTTTAGAGATATACTTCTCATCAAATCCTAAAAGTTCTTTAAGAAGCTCTTCTGAATGCTCACCTAATAATGGATGTTTTTTTATCTTAATATTAAATGAATCCATATTAATTGGTGAACCAATTTGCTTATAATTTGTTTTAGTATTACTCGAATTTATATCCACTATCATTTCTCTAGATATTAAATGTACATCATTTGTAATTTCATGTGTTGAATACACAGCACTACAAGGAATACCAGCATTATTAAAGATATCCATAATCTGAAATTTAGAATATTTCATGGTCCACTTTTCGATAATTTTTTTTATTTCATTAAAGTGTTTTTTTCTACTCGATTCTGAACTAAATTTTTCATCCAAAATCAAATCACTTCTATCAATAATTGCTAAAATACTTTCCCAAGACTCACCGCCAATACATATATATATATAGTCATAGTATCCACCAGGATAACAAGCAAATAATGAAGGTTGTCCTCTTAAAATATTTCCAATCCTAGGTTCTGGAGTACCTGAACTTAAAGTATTAATCATTTTCATACGATTTAAATTTAAAGACGCATCTTGCATAGATATATCAATAAAATCACCCTTTTGAGTCTTTGATCTATTAATTATGGCAGTTAAAATTCCAATAACACAATGCAATCCTGAACCAGAATCAGATACTCCAGCTGAAACAATTTGAGGCTCATTATTTGGTTCTCCGTTAGTACTCATAATACCACTCGCTGCTTGAGCTACACCTTCAAAACTTTTATATTTAGAATTTATCCCTTTAGATCCATAGCCTTTAATAGATGCGTATATAATTTTTGGATTAATTTTTTTTAAATTTTTGTAATCAAGCCCTAATTTATCCATATATCCAGGAGCAAAGTTTTCAACTATAACATCAGATATTTTAATGAGTTTTTTAAAAATATTTAATCCTAATGATGATTTAATATCTAAACATATACTTTTTTTGTTTGAATTAAATATTCTAAAATAAAAGCTATCCTCATCACTATCAGTTGACATTTCAATACGTGCTTTATCACCGATTAAAGGTTCTTCAATTTTTATAACTTCAGCACCTAGCCATGCTAGCAATTGAGTAGCAGATGGCCCAGATTGAAAATGAGTCATATCTAGTATTTTAATTCCTTCTAATGGCGTAGACATAAATCACTCCAAATAAATATTCATAAATAACTTATGAATTAGGTCCTCTTTGCATAGAATATGGTTGCCAACGTTTAAGTTGAGTTTTTTCTAATACAGAAGGGTTAACACAAGTTCTAGGCCATCTACCAGATAAAACTAAAGAAATTTCTTGGCCTACTCTTCTTCTTGTTTCAGGAGCCATTCTAGAAGATGCAGAAGCAACATGAGGTGTAATTATTACATTATCCATTTTTAATAATGGATTATCTTTAGAAGGTGGTTCAAACTCAAGTACATCTAGTCCTGCACCTGCTATCCATTTTTGCTCTAAAGCATGAATAAGCGCTGCTTCCTCAACTGTAGGCCCTCTACCATTGTTAATGAATAAAGAGGTTCTTTTCATAGATTCAAAATGCTTATATGTAAACATATGGTGAGTTTCAGGTGTAGATGGAGCATGCATAGATACAATGTCAGATTTTTCTAATAATTCAAATAATCCAACTGGCTCTACATCATATCTAGTCATATTAATTTCTTCAATATATGGATCATATGCTAACATTCTCAAACCAAACGCTTTAGCACGAACTGCTGTTGCTCTAGCTACATGGCCAAAAGAAACAAAGCCTAATGTTTGTCCCATTAAACGTGGATAGTTTGATAATAATGGACGACCTTCACTCCAACGTCCATTTATTGAGTAATTATGCATAATAGTAAGTCTTCTAAAAGTAGATAGTAATAACATCATAGTATGATCACCTACTTCTTCAATAAAAACATCAGGGACATGAGTTACTGGTATAGATCTTTCTGTTGCAGCTTTTACATCTACAGTATCAGCCCCTACACTTCCTAATGCAATGACTTTACAATTATTTAAAGAATCAATAATTTTTTTAGTGATAACTCTGCCTCTAGCAATAATTGCATCAGCATTTTTTGCAGATTTAATAAATTCATCTTCATTTTTTGCATCAACTTCTATTATTTTCGCATTTATAGATCCAAGAGATTCCATTTCTAAATCAAAATCACCACCTGCCATATCAAAAGTAACACCTGCCGGTTTTTGGGTAACAACTATAAATTCTGACAAAATTTATTTCCTTTCTATTTAAATATATTAAATAATCAACTTAAAACTAAATAAATAAACTAATATATATTATAAAATATAAAATAATAAGAAATTATATTACATCTTCAATTGACATTTAAATCATTTATCTGCTAATATCCTTTCAAAATAGATGTTAAATTTTACTACATTTTCAGCAAATGTTACATAGCAATATAGCAATCATTTTAGCGGCTGGCATGGGTACTAGAATGAATTCTACTATACCCAAACCACTTCATAAAATTTGTGGTAAAGAGATGTTGCGTATATTAATAGATACTTTGGATAAAACTAAAGTCAATGAAATTTATGTAATAATTCCACCTAATTCTAAAGAGATTGTTAATTCAATAAATAATAAAAATATAAAATTTATTGAACAAAACACAGCTGATGGAACTTCAGGTGCTTTAATAAAAGCTAAATCAGAAATAAATAACTCAATAAATACTTTAGTTTTATATGCTGATGTCCCTCTTATAACTTCAGCCACAATAGATAAATTATTCGATAAACATATAAATTCTAAATCTGAAATCAGCTTAGTCACGTCATATAAAGAAAATCCAAAAGGATTAGGTAGAATAATAAGATCATCTAAACACCATATAACAAATATTGTAGAAGAAAAAAATATTAATGATCTTATATTAACCAATATTAAAGAAATCAATGTTGGTGTTTATTTTTTTAATTCAAAATGGCTTTATAACAATATTTCAAAAATTAAATTGAATAATGAAGAATATTTACTAACAGACATTATCGATATAGCTAATAGTCAATCAAAATCTATTACTTCTATAGAACTTGATAATTATAATGAAGGCATTGGAATTAATAATATGTCAGATTTATCCAAAGCAAACGAAATAGTTAGAAAAAATCTATTAGAAAACATTATGCTAAGAGGTACAAGTGTCATAGATCCAAATTCAGTTTATTTAGATTTAGATTCTGTTATAAATATTAATTGTTCAATTTTACCTAATACTCATATATTAGGTAATTCAAATATTGGCAACTATTCACAAATTGGACCAAATACAACAATATTAAATTCAAAAATAGGTAATAATTCGATTATACAAAATTCAATAATTAATGAATCTACTATTGGAAACAAATGTAAAATTGGCCCTTTTTCATTAGTGAGAAATAATTCAAAAATAATGGATAACGTTCACATTGGTAACAATTGTGAAATAAAAAATAGTAAAATTGGAACTGGAAGTAAGTCTGCACATTTTAGTTATATTGGAGACGCAACTGTGGGACGTAATGTTAACATTGGAGCAGGTACAGTCACATGTAATTATGACGGAAAAAATAAAAATAATACTATAATAGGTGATAAATGTTTTATTGGCTCATCAACAATGCTAATAGCACCAATTAAAATAGGTGAAAACTCTCAAACAGCTGCAGGTTCAGTAATTACAAAAAATGTACCTGCTAATCATATAGCAATAGGAATACCTGCTAAAATAAAAAATCTTAACAGTGATAGGAAAAAATAATTATTAATTTAACAACACTTATTCTATTATCAATAGCAATTTCATTAAGTATAATTTTTATTATTATATCCATTTTAGAAACAAAAATTAAGTTAATTAAGAAAGATCAAATACAAAAATTAATATCTGAAGAAAATGAAAAACTAAACTCACTTAAAGAAATTACTTCTTTATATTTATCACCAGTCACACCTTTTAAAATATTATTAAATGTAATAATCGTACTATTAATTGGAACAATAATTTCCATTTATTCTATAAATTCGAATAATCTATTATATTTAATTCCTATATATACAATAATAATATTCATAATAATCAATACTATAAAATTAATTATTAATTTCAAAATAAATTCAAAAGAAGACCATGATCCTAGAAAATCTTTATATATTTTATCTAAAATAGCATATCTTATTAACCCAATCATAATTCTTAAACATAAATTAAATAATAACAAATATTTCAATGATAATAATTCTAATCCTGAATTTATATCTACTGAAATAGATTTACCAGTCGAGGCATCAAATGAACCTTTAGACGAAAGAGAAGTTCAAATGATACATGCAGTTGTAAGATTAGATACTACTGTAGCTCGTGAAATTATGATTCCAAGAGTAGACATTGTATCCTCTCCATCAGGAATATCTATTAAAGATATTGCTACACAAATGGTTAATGATAGTCATAGTAGAATTCCAATTTATAAAGAAGATTTAGACCATATTATTGGAATAGCATATGCAAGAGATATATTAAAAATTATATCTGAAAATCCAAATAAAGCAGAAAATGCAGTAGATAGCTTATTAAGAACAGCATATTTTATACCTGAATCTAAAACTTTAGAAGAACTTTTAACTGAGTTCCAAAACCAAAGAGTCCAACTTGCTATAGTAGTTGATGAATATGGTGGAGTATCAGGTTTAGTAACTATAGAAGATTTACTTGAAGAAATTGTTGGTGAAATTCAAGATGAATTTGACACTATTGAGCCTGAAATATTATTTGATTCTTCAGGTGAATTTATTATTGATGCTCGAACAAGTATTGAACAACTTAATGCTCTTTTAAGTACATCATTTGAAGGAGAAGGTTTTGATACAGTTGGAGGATTAGTTTATAGTCAAATGGGAAAGATACCAAGTTCAGGTTCGAAAATCAATTATAAAGGAATAAATATAGAAGTTATTTCTACAATTGGTAGAAGATTAAAAAAGTTAAAAATTTCTCTCGAAAATAGAAGCAATTAAATACCAATTTTAATTATAAAATTACTTTTCAGAGGGATGTATTGGTGGCTTTGCTAATACAAACATAGCATTTACTATAAAACCTAAAATTCCAATATATATAAATGCAAGTCTATAATTCTGATCTATGTCATAGATATAACCTGCTATTACAGGAGCAATCATTGTCATAAACATCATAGGAATTAATGAAATACCCATTATTTTACCAAATGATTTTCTTCCAAAATATTCACCTCTCATAGCAGTCGTTATTGGTGCCCTTGCACCAAAACCAATACCATATATTAAAGCAAATACAATTGCTAATAATATAGAATCAACTTTATATGCAATTATTACTCCGATAGATTGAATACATCCAAATAAAGCTAGAGAGTACCTTTTAGTAAACTTATCACCAATAACTCCACCAAATAATTGAGATAAACCACCAATACCCATAGTAATCCCCCACATTAAAGATGCAATTTCTAAACTTAATCCTTGACTCTTAAAAGCTAAAATTAAATGTACCATCATAGTTGAAGTTAACATTGCTGAACCACCATGGGCAAACGCCATTATCCAAAAAACTTTTTCTTTTATAGCTTCTGTAATGGTAAAATCTTTTGAAGTTTCTATATATTTGTTAGTAGGTTCATTTTTAATTTCACCATAAGGTAATAATAATTTATCAGCAGGTTTGTCATATATAATTTTCCATATTAAAAAAGAAACTAATGGCATAAATATTGCTATAATCAATGCCGTTTTATTCCAACCAAGCACATCAGGATTGATTAATAATGCTAGTAAAGGAACTAATAGAAAAGTACCAATTGAAAAACCAGATGATGCTATAGACATAGCAAGAGTACGCTTATGAGTAAACCAATTATTAACTATTGATGTCATAGGAACCCACCCAGACATACTACCACCTAGCATAATTGTTAAATATGAAATATAAAATATTAAAGGATCAAATATATTATCTCTTGAATTAGTTATAGGAATAGTTTGGCTTAATAATAAAAAACCTAATATTGCTATAAATGTACCAATTAATGCAGTTTTTTTACCACCAATTTTATCAATTAAATAGCCAACAAAAGGCGAAGTAATAGTTCCTTCAAGTTGACCTAATGAAAATGCAATAGCAAGTTGTGTTCTAGTCCATCCAAATTCATTTTCAAACGCATCAATCCATAAACCTGCAGCACCAAAAGAAGGAGCAGAAAGTATAGCATTTACTACCAGAGCTGTAATACTTATCCACCATCCGTAATATATTTTTTTGTTCATGAAAGATAATCAACTAATTTATTCATAAAAAAAATAGAAGCAGTCATACAGAGATGACCACTTCTATTAAATTATTCTTAATTATATAAGCTTTATTTTGTTGCAGTGATAGTCAATATTGCTGTAGCACTAGATCCATGTGATCCATTTGCTTGCAATGTATAAACACCAACTTCTAAATCAGGTGAAATATCAGCTGAAAATGCACCATAGGCATTAGCATCTTGACCTTTCCAAATACTATCTCCACCAGTTGTTAGTGTAGCTCTAGTTGAAATTGTTACAGGTTCATTTGCTTTAAATCCTGCACCTTTAACAGTAACAGTATTTCCTTTAGCAACTGTAACAGAAGTCAAACTACTATCAACATTAGGAGCATGAACTCTTGATTTAACTACATTAACAGGTGTACTAGCATGACTACCATCAGCTCCTACAGCAACAAGACTTCTTATGCCACCTTGAGCTTTTGCGTCAACACCATCTTCCTGCTTTAATCCATCATATGTTCCAGAAATTCCTCCAGATGCATTCGCAGTTAAAGTACCTAAAATAGGTTGTATAGTTTGATCAATTTTAATCTGAATGATCACTGGTTCTCCTGGATTGAATCCAGATCCCCAAACTGTAAAAGTATCATCAACAGTCATTGTAGAATGAGTTGTGTATAAGCTAGCTGATCCAGATTGACCATCTGCCCCAGCAGGTCCTTGTGGTCCAGTTGGTCCAGCATTACCTGGGTTACCTGGCTCTCCTGGATTACCTGGAAGACCAGGTTCTCCTTGTGGCCCAGCAGCTCCAGCAGGTCCAGCAGGTCCTGGATTACCTGGATTACCAGGTTCTCCTGGAAGACCAGCAGCTCCAGCAGCTCCAGCAGGTCCAGCACAAGCTATTACAGCAAGTACCAATATGGATGAAATAGTTAAACTCAATGCTTTACTATAGAAACGCATTATTTTCCCCCTATCTTCGAAAATCTTATTTTTAAAAAAAAAATTCTAAAAGATATTCCAAAGAATATTTTTTATAATTATATCGCTAGTTAATCTTATTTATCATATGCAAGTATGTCAAGGTCATTTTTGACATATAATATAATAACATATATAAATATAAAATACACTTACTTAAATTTAGTATATTTTCGTAATAAGTCTATTTATATCACTAAACTTACTTGGTTCTAGGATTAAAAACATCATTTAAAGAATCACCAAGTATATTCCATGATAATAGCAATAAAGATGAAACTAAACCTGGGCCAATTAACATCCAAGGATAGCTTCTGATAACTGATAAATTTCCAGTTTCACTAAGCATTACTCCTAAACTAGGCCTTGGCGGTTGAACTCCTAGACCCAAAAATCCTAAAATAATTTCAGTTCCAACAAATACACCCATACTCATTGTAGTTGTAACAATAATAGTACTCATAACATTCGGCAATACATGAAAAATTAATATTCTGCTGTTTGAACAACCAATAGCTTTTGCAGATTCAATAAATTCAGATCTTTGTAACGTTAATACTTGGCCTCTAACAAACCTTGACATTCCATACCAGCTAAAAGCTACTAATGCAAAAGAGATAATTAAATAATCTGCGATTCCACTTCTAATTAAACCTTCTAGAAAAGTTTTGTCTTCAATTGATATGATCCAACTAACAACTCTAGGTCTTATAGTAGCAACTAATAATATTATTAAAAAAATATCAGGAAAAGATGCAAATACCTCACCTATTCTTTGAATTAATCCATCAATCCATTTCCCAAAATACCCAGAAATTAATCCAAGAGTAACACCTATAAATAAACTTCCACTTATAATCGATATCAATGTGATTATTAAAGAATTTTGAACGCCCCAAAAGACTCTTGTTAATATATCCCTACCAGCATTATCAGTACCCAACCAATGATCAAAACTTGGTGAAGATCTAACCATTGAAAGATCTTGAGTAGCATAACCATATGGAGAAATCCATTCAATAAATAAAGAAGTTAAATATATTATTATCAATAATGAAATAGAAAATATAGCTAATTTCTTACGAAATAACCTTGATATAGATTTTTCTAAATGTCCTTGATTTATACTCATACAATTATCAACTATATCTAATTCTTGGGTCTACAAAAGCATATAATATATCAGCTAAAAGATTAGCAAACACAAAAACTGTAGAACCGATTAAAGTAAATGCTAAGATTACAGGGTAATCTCTATTAAATATTGATTCTATAAGAAAATTCCCAACTCCTGGAAATCCCAGTATTCTTTCAACAATAAAACTAGTAGTCAATATTCCAGCCAAAGAAAAAGAAATAAGGGTAATAATAGGAATCAATGCATTTTTTAATATATGCCTAATATTTATTGTATGATCTGACAAACCTTTAGCATGAGCAGTACGGATAAAGTCTTGACCTAAAACATCTAATGTAGATGATCTCATTAATCTCATAAACACACATGAACCAGGTATACCTAAAGCAAAAGCTGGCAATAACATTCTTAAATCCCAAAACCCACCCCATCCAGAACATGGAATTAAATTTAATGTTAAACATGATAACCTTAAAAGGTATGGAATTGTCACCATAACTGGAATAGACATAGTAACAATAAATATAGTAACTATAGTTGGATCAATCCATGAACCTTGCTTATAAGCTATAAAAAACCCAATTGATATACCAATAATCAAGCTAACAATCATTGCTGATATATTTATTTGAAAAGAAACCCATATTTTTGAACCTAATAGAGAGCTAACAGACCTACCTCTATGTCTCAAACTTTCTCCAAAATCTCCTTTTAATGCCCCATCCATGTAATCAAAATATTGCACTAAAACAGGTCTATCTAAGCCAAGAGATTCTCTTAAGTTTTGAGCTTTTTCTTCAGTATATTTATTACCTAACATAACAACTACAGGATCACCAGGTCCATATGTTCCTAAGGTAAACGTAATAAACGAAATAATAAATAATAAAAAAGGCAACCAAATTATACGTCGAATAATATAAACCAGCATTAATATCACTCAATTAATATATATATATTTTAAATATAATCTATTTATTCTGTTTTATCTATATATACATATCTAAGTTTTGGTATTACCATAGGCGTAAGAAAATAATTCTTAATATAGGGTTTAATTAATACATATCTTTCTCCTGCAAACCAAAGAGGTATCCATGGAGAATCGTTAACTAAACGCTGTTCAATATCATGATAAATTTCTATACGTTTGTTGGAATCTACTTCAGTTCTTGCTTCTACAATTAAGCTATCAATAACATCATTAGAATAACCACCATGATTTAATTCACTTTCAGTATGAAATAATATATCAAGAAAATCTTGTGGGTCAGGATAATCTGCTTCCCAGCCTAAACCGCCAAATGCTTGAAATTTTTGTTTTTGTAAATCTTCTAAATAAGTTGCCCATTCAACTTGCTGTATTTCAACTTCAATACCTAATTCTTCAGACCACATATTCAATATTACTTCAAGATCAATTCCTATATTGCCGCCACTTCCAGGAACAGTTATAACTATTCTATCTCTAGTACTTGGGTCAGAATATTTAGATTTTGCTAAATATTCTCTTGCTATTTCAAGATTATATTCTAATCCTTTTAAATCTTTCTGATAACCAGGAAATCCAGGAGGAAGTATTCCATAAGCAGGTATCACTAAGTCAGACAAAACTTCTGAAGCTATTAAAGGTTTGTTAATAGAATGAGTTAAAGCTTTACGAAAATATATGTCGTCAAAAGGGTTAACATTTGTATTAAATCCGATATAGGTGATTGAAAAAGAAGGTGGTGCTACTACAATTTCAGTACTTAAAGGGTTATTTAAATCTAAAACTCTCTCTAGATCTAACATCCCTACACCAGTAATATCAATTTCATCATTTTCATACATAGCCATTGATTGACCACCAGCAAGGTTCATAACAATTCTATTTAATTTTGGTGAACCTAAATGATAATTTTGATTCCTCTCTAAAATGAGTCTTTCTCCAACTTTATATTCTTTTAATTTAAATGGTCCAGCACCATTAGGTTTATCAGCCCAATTACTTCCTCCATTTAATACATTTTCTTTATCTAAAACATAAGCTGTAGGATATGTTAACTTAGCTAAAAAGTATGGCTTAGGTTCATCTATTGTTATTTCTAAAGTAAGGTTATCTATAATTTTTACTCCTGAAATATCATTTCTAATACCATCTATAACATCATTAACTCCAATAATGTCACTCAAATATGTATCAGCTACAGGGGAAGCTGTTTTAGGATTAGCTGCTCTTTCAAACGACCATTTAAAATCATTAGCAGTGATTTTTTTTCCGTCATGAAATACTGCATCATCTCTAATTATGAATGTATAAGTTAATAAATCATCAGATATTTCCCAAGATTCAGCTATATCAGGAATGATTTCAAGTTGAGGATTTAAAGTTATTAAACCTGAATGAATTTCAACTACAATTCCAGAAGATGTTGTATCTGAACTTAAATGAGGATCTAAAGTTGGAGGATCAGACCATAATCGTCTTAAAACACCTCCGGTTTTGGAATTTGTATCAGTTGATTCTTTATCTTTAGAATTAGATTTTATGTGTGAATCATTATCTGTTGAAGAATCTTTGTTTGAATTAAGGTTTTTTATAGATTCTTCATTATTTGATTTAGTTATATTCTCAGTAACTTGAGTTGAATCTTTATCTAAATCAATATCAGACTCATTAGAAGTACCTTCACCTACTAAACTATTACAAGAAAAAGTTAATAAAAGTATCGTTGTTATTAAAAATAATTTTAAAAATTTTACAAAACATTTAATCATATTATTTCCCCCATATGATATATATTATATATTAAAATAAATAAATAAAATTAGTAAAACCACCTAGTAATAATATCAATCTCCAAGTTTGTAATTTAAATATGACTTCATAAATTGCAAAATATCCCCGTCTAATACATTGTCGGGGTCAGAAACTTCTAAATTAGTTCTATGGTCTTTGACCATTTTATAAGGATGTAGAACATAACTTCTTATTTGATTACCCCATTCAGCAGAAATATGTTCGCCTTTTAAAGATTTCTTTTCTTTTTCCTGTATTTGCATTGCCCTATCTTCAAGCCTAGCATATAAAATCTTCATTGCAATTTCTTTATTTTGTACTAGTGATCGTTCATTTTGACAAGTAACTTTTATACCTGTTGGTAAATGTGTAATACGTACAGCAGTAGAATTTTTTTGTACACTTTGTCCTCCAGCGCCACCTGCCTTAAACACATCAATTTTTAATTCATTTTGGTTAATTTCTACATTAAAATCTTTTTCAGATTCTGGAAGTACTTCTACCAATGCAAATGATGTATGTCTAGCGTGGTCAGAATCAAATGGAGATAAACGCACTAATCTATGAACACCTTTTTCCGATTGCAAATATCCATAAGCATAAATTCCTGATATTTGAATAACTACACTCTTAATACCTGACTCATCTCCAGAAGAAATATCTAAAACTTCTTGATTGAAATTAGACCTTTCAGACCATCTTAAATACATTCTCATAAGCATTTCTGTCCAATCTTGAGAATCTACTCCGCCTGCTCCAGCATGTATAGCCAAAATGACATTATTTTTGTCATATTTACCTGAAAATAAAAGCTCATGTTTAGAATCTTCTATTTTTGAGTCTAATCTTAAAATATCAGACTCAATATCTGATAAAGTAACTGTATCATTTTCATCTTTAGCCAAAAAATACAATTCTTTTAAATTGTTGATTTCAGAAAAAATATTAGACCAATAATTTATTTGTTCTTTTAAGGCAGAGAAAATTTTCATCTTTTCTCTAGCTAATTTTGGAGAATTCCAAAAGGCAGGATCAGCAATTTCTTTTTCTAATATATCTACTTGCTTTTTCTTTGAATCAAAGTCAAAGACGCACCAATATTTCTGAAATTTTTTTATCTAATTCGTTAATATTTTCTAATATATTTTTCATTATATATACTCGTTTTCTATTTTATTACTGTAAAGGTAAAACAATATATGATGGATTTTGTATAGAATGGTAAACTTTTTGATTAGCTACAATATAATCTCTATCTAAGCCAAGAGAACCCCCAGTATTATGATTAACGTCAAAACGAGGCCAATTACTACTACTTATGTGTAAACCTATTTTATGATTCTTTTTAATTAATATAGATGTAGGATATAATTCAAATTCAACAGAATAAATTTCATTTGGAATCATAAATTCAGGGTTTACAAATCCATTTCTATAACGACATCTTATAATTGAATCAGTTATATTTAGCTCAAGACCACTAGAATAATTATCAGAAACTGGATGAATATCTAATAATTTAGCTGTAAAATCTGTATCTATAGCTGACGATGATATAAATAATTTTATTTTGATTGGACCAGTAATTTCTACCTCTTTATTTAATACTTCTGTTTCAAATGATAAAACATCATGTCTAGATTTTAATGGTAAATTATCTCTAGATCCTACAAATCTTGAGCCAGCAACTTGGTTATACCCTCCAGGTTCTATATACCCAGAAGCTGCAGATATTCCTCCTCCTATAGTAGGTACAGGGTCTTTTGGATCAAAAGTAAAAGAAGAAAATTCTAAATCAATTTTATTTGGCTTATCAAGCAATAATTTACCATTAGAATTTAAGTAATAATTAGTAAATGTAGTATTAGGTATAGGCCAATCATTAGATGATTTCCAAATCCCACCTTGATGAATTAATTCATCAGTAAAAGGGTTATCTCTTTTAATATTGCCATCTCCTCCACCCATAGTAAAATATCTTACTGGTTGTCCATCAGAGAAAGATGTATACATATCTTTCATATATTTATCAAACCATGAAAGTTTTAAGTCATTAAAATTGATTTGAGAGTCATTACCAAAATCTAAATCTCCAGAAAAAGTTACTTCATATTGTCCATGAGTCCAAGGTCCCATTAACAAAAATTGATCAGTTTCTTTAATTTTACTTAATTTAATATAAGATTCACATGTATTTCTTGCATAAGAATCATACCAACCTCCTAAATATAATGTAGGAACATCAGCATGTTCTTGATAGTATTTATCTGGGGAGTAACCTCTTTTATGCCAATATTCACTATACTCTCCATGTGTTTGGATATCGATCGCCCATTTTTCATAACTAGGTAATCTATTTAATATAGTAGTACCTTCCCTAAGTGGAAATTTATTTATTATACTCTCCATATCTTCGTTATAAATTCTTATAAGTTCATTTCTTAAACCTGGATCATTCAAAGCTTCTTTGCTAGACGCAGCCATACGAAAAATATATATTAAAAATCTTTGTTCAACAGTTCCATTATGACGCATAGAACTATGAAAATAATTTGAAGCACCCACATCAATGATCATAGTAGAAAGATGTGGAGGATTTAAAGTTGCAAGAGCTGCTTGATCACTCCCTGCATAAGATCCACCCATTGTACCTATTTTCCCATTACACCAATCTTGTTTAGCTAGCCATTCTACAGTATCATGGCCATCTTCAGCTTCATCTGCAAACGCATACCATTCCCCTTCTGATTTAAATCTACCTCTTACATCTTGTATAACACATATATATCCTCTTCTTGCAAAATAATTACCCTTAGAATGCGCTCTAGATGCAGTCTTATCATAAGGAGTTCTTTCCAAAACAACAGGAAAAGGTCCAGGTGCTTTTTTTCCGTTAAGAGATGGGAAAAATATATCTGATGACAATTTAATTCCATCTCTCATAGTCATAATTACATTACTATCATACATAGAGGAATATTCCTGATAAGATCCATTATATATTTTTTCTACCATATTATTTCCTTCCTAAATTAGTAAATTTTTATATATTATACAAACTATCGGGGAGACTGGATTTGAACCAGCGACCCCCTGCACCCCATGCAGGTGCGCTACCAAGCTGCGCCACTCCCCGGACAAATAGAATAATATACTTTAATTTTAAATTCAATTTTCATTTAAAAAGTCTTCTATTATGAAATAAATATTGGTTCGCATAACCAGCATAATTACTAAAGTATTTCTGAGCTTTTAAGCGTACCTTAATAATATTTGTTTTATCTTTAATATTAAAGTACTTTTCTTTAAGAACTCTTTGTATCCATACATCCACGGGGAAAGCTTCATTTTGATCTAAAGAAAACAATAAAATACAATTAGCGACTTTATCGCCAACGCCAGGTAGTTTAATCAAATTGTCTAAAGCGTCTTGATAATTTAAATCGCGTAAATTATTAAGATTAATTTGGTTTGAAGCTATAACTTTAGCAGTTTCAAGAACATAAGGGGCTCTAAAGCCTAAACCTAAATTTCTTAACTTTTGCTCTGTAGTATTAGATAAAGTTATAGCAGAAGGAAAAGAATATCTATCTTTCCCATTAAAAGTTATCTTGTTTCCAAATTCAATACTAATATCTTCGATATTTTTTGATATTCTTTTTATATTTGAATTACTTGAACATATAAATGATATGAGGCATTCCCATGGATCTTGTCTTAATATTTTCATACCTCTATATTTATTGATAGCTAATTTAATATATATATCTTTTGAAATATATTTATAAACCTCATCTAAGTTTTCATCTAATCTTAAATAATCAATAATAAGTTTTTTAATTGATACATGGTCTCCTGAAGATTCTAATAGTATAGATTCCTGATCTTGAGATAAGTGTACAATCTTGTCATGAATTACACCTTCATAATATAAAGAACCGTTGAAATATTGTTTATTCCATCTAAATGATTGTCCACTCTCTAAAGTATATTTTAAGCTGAAAGGAGGAATGTAATTTATTAGCAAGTTTATTTTTTAAACCATTTCTTAATAACATCTGGTATTTGATTTAAGTTAGATCTATCAATTTTCAAATCTGGTAATGAATTAATAAAATTTTCACCATATTTTTTGGATATAATTCTTTTATCTAAAATTATTACAACACCTCTGTCATCAATTGTCCTAATTAATCTACCAAAACCTTGTCTTAATCTCAACACTGCTTGAGGTACTGCATATTCAAAAAAAGCATTTTCATATAATTCTGATCTGGCTTGAAAAATTGGTTCATTAGGAGGAGTAAATGGAAGTTTACTCAATATGAGTAACTTTAGTAAATCGCCAGGCAAGTCTATACCTTCCCAAAAACTATTTGTACCCATTAATATTGATTTAGGATTATTTATAAATTTTTTTATAAGTTGTGCTGGCGTACCGTCAACACCTTGCACTAGACAGCTTATACCATTAGATTCTAATACTGGTCTAACTAATTTTGAGGATCTTCTTAATAATTCATGAGAAGTAAACAAAGCTAAAGTACTTCCACCAACAGCTATAGTGGATTTAATAATAGAGTCAGATAAAAATTGCATATAATTTGGATGAAATAATTCTGGTAAATCGCCAGGCACACAAAGTAATGATGAATTAAAATAATCAAATGGAGAATCAAGTAATAATTCATCAGCATCACTTGGTCCAATTCTATTTCTAATATGTTCAAATTTACCGTTTGTAGACAGAGTAGCACTTGTTAAAATAACACTATCTTTTTTTAAATAAATATTTTCTTCTAAAATATCTGAAACATTTAATGGAGCACTATTAAAAAAGATATCTTTTTTATTTAAATTAAAACTTATCCAATATACATAATCATCTTTTGGATTTAATATCAATTCAGCATAATTATTTCTAATATCAACTAATTGTGAAATTAAATTTCCAAAACTATTTTTCAGAGATGAATAATTATTAATTTCATTATCATCTAAATCTTCTAAAACAACATTCATTTCCTCTAATTGATTTATTAAATTTAATAATATGTTGTCTGAATTTTGCCACTGTATTTCAAAATCTGACCATATTGGTTGTTTTCTAGTAGTTGATGTAATCCTAATATCATTAAATTTATTTTCATCCGATGACAAATTAATTAAATTAGAAAGTATAAAATTATAAAGTTCAGTATGTTCAGAAAAAATTTGATCAATAGTTTTTGTTATATTAGATACATTATTATTAAATGAATTTATTCTAGTATCTGAAAAATTACTATTAATAAAATATTGTCTTATTTTATCCCAAATATTATTTTGTTTATTAATATCTGATAATAAATCATTAAAAATATTTGTATTAAAATTAAATCCAAATTGACTAGATACCTCATCTTCTAAATGATGTGCTTCATCAATAACCAAGATATCATAATCAGGAATCAAAGAGCCTCCCGACACAATATCAGAAATTAAAAGTGAATGATTAACTACTAATACATTTGCAAAATTTGCTTTCTCTCTCGCAAGCCTTAAAAAACAAGGTGATGATATATCTGGGCAATCAATAGCACCTTGTGCCGATATATGATCCCAATAAAATGCAACACCAGGATGTCCTAAGTTTAATTCATTTTTATCACCAGTAACTGTTTTATGAATCCACTGGTTAGTTTTAGATATTATCCGTGCATCACCAACGTTAATATTTTCATTATTTTGTAAAGTTTGCCATTTTTTCAAACATATATAATTACTTCTACCTTTTAATAAATTAAAATCGAACTCAGAATTATCAAATCCAGGTATTTTTGAAATTAATCTCTTTAAATTCGGTAAATCTTTTTGAATTAATTGTTCTTGTAAATTAATAGTATTAGTTGATATAACAATTCTTTTTTTATTTTGAATAGAATATAAAATACTTGGAAATAAATAAGCTAATGACTTCCCTACACCTGTACCAGCCTCAACAATTAAATTCCTATTATTATTAATTGATTCAGCTATTTTTAAAGACATTGAAATTTGCTGAGGTCTTTTCTTGAAATTTTTTACCGCGCCAGATAATAAATTTTCAGATACTAATAACTCGTTTAGATTATTAATATTTAAATCAACAAGTTTATCATTAGGTTTTAATGAGCTTTTATTAGACATTTCTTTAAATAAATCTAAAATGTTTTTAAAATAAAGATCATTAGTATTATCATTCAAATATTTAGACTTCATTATTTCAAGTAAATTATTATTATTCATAAGATATGAAATTATCCATTTAGTTTTATTTGCTAAACTTTTAATTTTAATAAAAGAATTGTAGTCAATTTTAAGAAGTTCTAATATTAAATTTTCAAAAACGCCTTTAGTAGCAATAGCGTCATCTAAAGCCCTATGAGGCTTTTCATGTCCAACTTTAAATTTTTTAGATAACCCAATTAATGAATAATCAAAAAATTGTGGGAAAAGTATATATGCTAAATCCCATGTATCCGACTTGTTATTTTTTAAATTTAATCCATGAGATTTCAAAAAATTAATATCAAATTGAATATTATGACCAAGTATAGGTGAATCACCAATAAATTTTTTCAAATCATTATTTATTGAATTAAATGTGGGGGCATTATCAACATCTAATTGATTTATTCCAGTATATGTCTTTGTGAAATCACTTAATTTACAAGATGGATTTATAAAAGATTCAAAAGTTTCTAATGTTTTTTCTCCATCAAACCTAACTACACCTATTTCAATTATCTTATCTTCCTTTGCATCTAAACCTGTAGTTTCTAAATCCAAAGAAATCCATTTTTCATCTAATATATTACTTAAAATATCTTTATTCTGATTATTTAAAGACATTAAATCTACCTTTATTAAATGTCCCAGCTATAAAAGATTTATCTTTAATTGATTTTATAAGGTCATTTTCATTATAAATATTTTTTTTAAAAAATGTTACAGATTTTCCAATCCCGTGAAAAGAGTGTGCATCACTTCCGCCTGTACCAATAAAACCCTTAATTCTAGCTACTTCATGTGCAAAATTATTTTCTTCATTAGTATTTGAACCATTTAAAATTTCAATCTCATCAACAAAATTAAATATCTGATGATTAGATGCGGCAAGAGCATCTATAGGATATTTATTTTTATCTGGATATAATAAGTTTTTGGAATTATTTGGTAAACTAAATAAATTCCTAAACGGATGAGCAGAAATCATAACACCGCCAGCTGAATCAACTATTTTTCTTAAAGTCTCTATTTTATGCATACCTGAAACATATGAATATAATCCAAAAACTAATATATGCCCCATATCAGTTGAAACTTCTAAACCACGTAAAAGTGTGATTCCTGACTTCTCAAACTTATTTATAACATCTGAAATATTTGTAATTGAACTATGTTCAGTTAAACAAACTCCAGATAATCCAATATCTATAGCTTTTTCTAAAAGGATATCAGTAGTTAAACTACTATCACTACTACCTTTAACAGAATGTATATGTAAATCAAATATCATTTAAAATATTTTATTTTATATTTTTATTTAATTCTATACTTTATCCTATCAAGATATGAAAAATGGCATAATCCAACCAAATATAATAATAAATGGTAATGAAAATATAATAAAAGAAAACCTAAAGTTTTTAAAAATATATATACTGGGAAATAAATATAATAAATTTAAAATAATAATAAAACAAGTAAAATATAAATTTGAACTTAAAATTAAATATCTATCTACATTATCAAAAAACACCATATATATAATTGATAATAAAAGACCAAATATCATAAATATTAAATTTATACACAAGATAAAAATTATTACAAATATTGCAGAAGAAAATATTTTTCTCTGAGAGAATTTAATTAGAATTTCCTGATCTAATTTCACTAAATTTATAGAAAATATGCATACAAAAAAAGAAGAAACCAATACACCCAAAGTTGAGCCTAAAAACAGATTAGTTATCATATTTAACTTTTGATATTCCTTTATTTGATTTAACTAAAAATATTTTATAATTATTTAAATATTTATTTTTTTTCAATTTACTTATTATTCCCTTATCATCAATAATTATAAAAATAGACGGACCAGATCCACAAATGTTGAAATTTGATATTCCAAATTTGTTTAAAACTAGCAACAAATGGTTCATGAATTTGTAAGATTTAAAAGATAAATCATTAAAAATATTATAAATATCACGATTAGATATAAGAGATTTATTATTTATTTTTTTAATTAAATTATTTGTTATATCTCCATTAGAGTAATCATTCTTAGTTAAATATTTAAACATTTTTTCAGTTTTGTTGCTGATAATATGATCATAAGTAGTAATTATTAATATATCATCAAGATTAACATCTAATAATGGAGTGATTTTTTCACCTCTTCCTTCAACTAAAGCTGTACCTTGAAATAAAAAGTAAGGAACATCTGAGCCTAGCTTTATCGCTATTGCAATCATTTCATCTATAGTTAAATTTAATTTCCATAATTTATTTAATGCTAATATAGTAGCAGCAGCATTACTACTTCCTCCACCAAAACCAGCAGCTAATGGTATGTTTTTTATTACTTTTACACCTATACCTTGATTTACTAAATATAAATTTTTTAAATTAATTATAGTTTTATATATAAGATTATTTTCAATAGGAATATTTTGTCCAACAACATTAATATTAATAGAATCTGAAGGATAAAATTCCAAACAATCATGGAGGTCTATAGTTTGCATAATTGATTTAATCTCATGATATCCATCATTATATTTTCGTATTACTTCTAACGATAAATTTAATTTTGCATACGAATTTATTTTTAACATCTATAAATCACCTTGCTCACGAAATACGCACCATTGCTTATATAATAAATACCATTCATTTATATCTAATGTCTGTGCCCTCCTTGTATGTAAAATATTGGACTTAGCTAATATTTCTAAAGCTGAATTTGAAGATATTTTTAATCCATTTTCAATAGAATTTTTAAGTTGTTTTCTAGGTGTAGAAAATGATTTTTTTAAAAATTCAAAAAAATCCTCCTCATTCTCAATATTTATTATAGGAATTTGATAAGGTATTAACTTAACTAATGCTGAAGTTACTTTAGGCTTAGGCTTAAATGAATTTGCTGAAACATAAGAAATTATTTTAGGGTTACAATAAATTTGAGTTGATATAGATAATAAACTACTAGATCCAGGTTTAGATACCATAGATTGTGCTACTTCTTTTTGTAACATTACAACCATCAAAGATGGTTTATTTTTAGCAAGTAAAAACCTTCTAATTATTGGTAAAGCAGCATAATAAGGTAAATTAGCTAAAACCTTATATTTCTCAAAAATTTCTATCTGTATATTTCTTGCATCACCATAAATAATTTCTAAATTATTATAACTTTGAAACTTTGAAGTTAATATTTCATTCAATGAAGAATCAACCTCTATTGCAACAACTTTTTTTACTTTTTCCACTATAGCTTTCGTCAAAAATCCTTTCCCTGGACCAATTTCAACAACGTAGTCACTTGATTTAAGTTCAGCAGAATTAATAATATTCATTAAAACTTTATAATCTTTTAAGAAATTTTGACCAAATTTTTTTTTGGAATAAAAAGTAGACATATTGATATGATTTCTCTATATATAGGCCGTGCACCTACAATTCGATATATATTTATTACATAAACTTTAAAATTAGCTCAAGAAAGGCCACTCTATGTCACTCAAATTCCAATGATTACCGCTGCTTCTTTCCAGACCTGACGGAGTTGACAAGGTTTTGATGCATAGAACCCAACTATCAATACCAATATTAATATTTAGAGATAATAGAATATAAACCTCCATGAGGAATTCAGTCTCGCTAGAGCGGATTTCGAGTAAAAGGCACCGCTACCTCCCCACCTAGCACGGCCTTAAATATAGTAGACGAGTTATATAAATAATGTCAACGGTATAAATATTATTACCTATTCAATTTTAGTATAGATAAAAATGCTTCTTGAGGAATATCTACTCTACCTACTTTTTTCATTCTTTTCTTACCTTCAGCTTGTTGTTGTAACAATTTTCTTTTTCTAGTAATATCTCCACCATAACATTTAGCTAATACATTTTTTCTCAATGCTTTTATAGTTTCTCTAGCAATTATTTTATTTCCTATAGTTGCTTGAACGGGTACTTCAAAAAGCTGTCTGGGAATTAAATCTTTTAATGTACTTACTAGAGATCTCCCAAATTGATAGGATTTATCTTTATGAACAATTATAGATAAAGCGTCAACGATATCTCCTCCAACAAGGATATCTAATTTAATCAAATGACCTTGCCTATAATCTAATAATGAATAATCCATTGATGCATACCCTTGAGAAATTGCTTTAAGTTGGTCATAAAAATCTATCAAAACTTCTGACAATGGTATTTCACAATCAATTAAAGCTCTTGCTGTAGAATTTGAATCTCCTGAAGCAGAATTAAGGTAATCCATATTTTTATAGACACCTCTTCTTGATTTTATTAATTCCATAACACCTCCTATATATGACATAGGGGTTAATACTCTTAAATTTAACCACGGTTCGTTAATAGATTGAATTTCAGTTAATTCTGGCAATTGTGCTGGATTATCTATGTAATATGATGAAGCATCTTTAAGTTCTATTTCATAAGCTACACTAGGGGAAGTAGCTATTAAATTTATACCATACTCTCTCTCAAGTCTCTCTTGAACTATATCCATATGTAAGAGACCCAAAAATCCACACCTAAATCCATTACCTAAAGCCATTGAAGTTTCAAGTTGATAAGATAAAGCCGCATCATTTAATTTAAGTTTTTCAATTGCATCTCTAAGCGAGAGATAATCTTCCCCATCTGCAGGATAAAATCCAGCAAATACCATAGGTTTTAATGGCATATAACCAGGAAGTGGTTTATTAGCAGGGTTACCAGCTAATGTTATAGTATCACCAACTGGAGCATTAGTAATATTCTTTAAACCGGTTGCTATATAACCAACCTCACCAGTTTCTAATTTATTTAATTTTGTTGGGTTTGGATTAAAATACCCTATTTCTAAACAATCACCCTCTATTTTAGTGGACATAATTTGAATTCTTGAAGATATATCTAAAGAACCTTGGTATACTCTAACATAAGCAATTACACCTTTATAAGGATCATATTTAGCATCAAAAATTAATGCCTGTAAAGGGAGATCTTCTGATTCTTCAGGGCAAGGGATTCTTTTAACTATAGCTTCTAATATATTATCAATACCTCTACCATCTTTCGCAGAAGCAAATATTATTTCTGATTCTAAAAAACCAAATGTCTTTTGTATTTCTTCAGAGATTCTTTCAGGATCTGCTACGTCTAAATCTATTTTATTAACAATAGGAATAATTTCTAAACCATTATCTAACGCTAACAAAACATTTGCCATAGTTTGAGCTTGTATACCTTGAGTAGAATCTACAACTAACAAAGCACCTTCACAAGCAGCAAGGCTTCTAGAGACTTCATAACTAAAATCAACATGGCCAGGGGTATCAATTAAATTTAACTGATAATTATTTTTGGCATTACTAGTATATTTCATTCTTACAGCCTGAGCCTTAATAGTAATGCCTCGTTCTCTTTCTAAATCCATTGAATCTAATAGCTGCTCAACCATGTTATTCGATTCAATTGTTCCAGTATTTTGTAAAAGTCTATCTGCCAAAGTAGATTTACCATGGTCAATATGAGCTATGATACAAAAATTTCTTATATGAGTTTGGGGCATAAAGAAATATTAGCACATGAATAAATATGCCTCAAGCTAAATTATATTCATAATATTTCAATTATATTGTATAATTTATATTTAATTGAATATTTAAAATGAGTAATTATGAATATAAAAATACAAGTTCAATATCAAATACCTATTTTATTCTTAGCTATATTATTAATATTTGTTTCCGCATGTAATAATACAGAAACAGATAATAAAGGTATAGATTTAGACAAAATTAAAGTTATAAAAAATGAATCTTTAATTGACCCAAATAATTCGTTAATATCAAATATAAATATTGTATTAAATCATCCAGCTAAATTATTTATTGAGTATGAAAACGATCGTGCAGGTACATTCAAAAGTGTTAAATCTGGTGAAGAAAAAGAATCTCATAGTATACAAATATTTCGGTTAAAACCAAATTCTACTTACAAATATAAAATTAAAGCTATAAATAATGCAGAAATTGAAAAAATTATTGGCAAAGGTGAATTTACTACAGGTGACTTACCTGAAGCTTTAAAATCAATTGAAACTGTAGCTAAAGGAAATTTCACACCAGAATTATTACTTTCAGAAATCCATATAGGACCCCCATTAAACTTAACTGAAAGTTATATGTTCATAATGGATAAAGATTCAGAAATAGTTTGGTATTATTTAAATAAAACTATCGAAAACCATAAACCCTTAATGATTTTAGCTATTTCACAAAAAGAAAATTATAATTTAACATTTAATTTAGGTAGTCCATTTGACTATTGTTGTATAAGAGAAATAACACCATCAGGCAAAATTGTTGACAATCTACCTAGTGGACCAGTAGACGGTGTTTCACATAGAGAGCATTTATTATTAGACAACAATAGAATATTATACTCAGCTTATGAATATAGGAAAATAGATGATAGTAATATTTCAGGTGATTCAGATGTCCCTGTTGCCGGGTTTTCATTAAGAATATGGGACCAAACCAGTGGACTAACTACTGAAGTATGGAATTCTTTTGATTCTATAGGAATAGAAAACAGACACCACTGGACTGAAATTTTAGATCAGTGGCCTCCGTCAGGGTTTTATAATAGAAAATTAAGCGTCCCAGAATTGATTAAACATGTTCCATGGACAAGTGCTAACTCAATTCAAAAAGCTGATAATGGAAATTATATAATATCAATACCAGATTTAAACCAAATTATTTCTATATCAGAAGATTTTAAACAAATATTCTGGCGTCTTGGAGGAGAAAATTCTGATTTTAGATTTGAAGATGAGACAAATAAATTCTACCACCAACACACTGCTCAACAATTACCTAATGGTAATATATTATTGTTTGACAATGGACGAAACAGACCTGAAGAAGAAGGTGGCACCTATTCTAGAGCTTTAGAACTCACTATGAATACATATGATAGGATTGCAAATAAAGTCTGGGAATATATACCAGAACCTCAAATATTTTCTCCAAATAGAAGCAGCGCATACAGACTAGAAAATGGAAATACATTAATGAATTTTGTAGGCAATCCTAGAACAATTATAGAAGTTGATAATAATGGTGAAGAAGTATATAAAGTTATAATGAATACAAATACTGATCAAGGTAGCTTTAGAGTATATGGTTTACAATCAATTAATGGAGAAACGAAAGTAAAATAGATATATTATTACTTAGCAATTCCAGTAAGGTCTAATTCCTTAGCTCTATGACAACTTACAAAACGACCAGGCTGTACTTCTTCCAATGTTGGTTTAGTAGTCTTACATATATCCTGAGCATATGGACACCTAGGGTGAAAATAGCAACCAGAAGGAGGACTCGCAGGATTTGCAACTTCTCCAGATAAATGTTTCTTTTCTGATTTACGCTTCCTAGGATCAGGTACTGGAACAGCATTTAATAAAGCCTCTGTATAAGGATGTAATGGTTTTTCAAATATCTTTTTTGTAGAAGCTATTTCAACCATTTTACCAACATACATTACAGCAACTCTATCACTTATTTGTTTCACTACACTTAAATCATGTGCAACAAAAAGATAAGTAAGTTTTAATTGTTCCTGTAAGTCCATTAATAAATTAATTACTTGTGCTTGTACTGAGACATCTAAAGCTGAAACAGGTTCATCTGCTACAACTACTCTAGGATTTAATGCTAGAGCTCTAGCTATACCTATTCTCTGTCTTTCACCTCCGCTAAATGCATGAGGATATCTTTGCATGTATTCAGGTCTTAAACCAACTAAAGTCAATAATTCAGATACCCTTTCTAATCTTTCATCACGGTTAGAAACACCATTTACTAATAAGGGTTCTCCAACAATATCAAGAAGAGTCATTCTTGCATTTAATGAAGAAAAGGGATCTTGAAAAATCATTTGTATTTCTTTACGAATAGGCCTTAATTCACGGCTATTTAAAGAAGCCATATCGACAGTATTACCATCTGAAGTTCTGAAATTAATCTCACCACTAGTAGGATCAACTGCTCTTAAGACACATCTAGAAGCTGTTGTTTTACCACAACCACTTTCACCAACTAAACCTAATGTTTCTCCTTCTATCAAATTAAAATTAACGTCATCTACTGCTTGAACATTACCAACAAGTCTTTTAAAAAACCCAGACTTAATAGGAAAATATTTTGTTAAATTTTTTACTTCTAAAATATTATTTTTATCATCAATTTGAGTCACTATACCACCTCTTTTTCTGGATCATGATGTAAAAAACAACTTACTTTTTCTTCATTATTTAATGGTAAATACTTAGGAGTATAAGTGTCACATACTCCTTTTATAGAACTAGGGCAGCGTGGATGAAACGTACAACCATTCGGTCTGTTAAATGGAGCTGGAATAGTTCCAACGATAGATTTAAGACGTTCACCTTGAGCTGAATTAATACTAGGAATCGATTCTAGTAATCCTTTAGTATACGGGTGCTTTGAATCATGAAATATTGAATCAACAGGACCTTTTTCTGCACCTCTTCCTAAATACATAACCGAAACATCATCACATACTTCAGCAACAACTCCAAGATTATGAGTTATTAAAATCATAGCCATCTGATGTTTTTGTTGTAATTCTTGAAGAAGATCTAAAATTTGAGCCTGAGTTGTTACATCAAGAGCAGTTGTTGGCTCATCAGCAATTAATAATTTAGGCTCACATGAAATAGCCATAGCAATCATAGCTCTTTGACGCAGGCCTCCACTAAATTCATGGGCATAGTTATTGACTCTAGTAGATGCGTTTGGTATGCCAACCATATCAAAAAGCTCCATTGCCCACTCTTTAGCTTCTTTTTTATTCATATCTTTGTGAAGCATTATCATCTCGATAATCTGATTTCCTACAGAGTGAACTGGGCTAAATGATGTCATAGGTTCTTGAAATACTAGTGCTATTTCACTTCCTCTAACAGATCTCATAGTAGGACTATTAGGATTGATAGCAGCAAGGTCAACTTTGTTTCCATCGCTATTCCAATATATACTTCCACCAACAATTCTACCTGGTTTTTCTAGAATATTTAATATACCTTTACCAACCGTACTTTTACCACAGCCACTCTCTCCAACTATTCCTAAAGTTTTACCAGCTTCTAAATCAAAACTAACACCATCAACAGCCTTAACAATTCCTTCGTCTGTTGGAAAATGTATTTTTAAATCTTCTACTGAAAGTAATTTTTCTTTATCATTCATAATATTTTCCTATTTTATCCATATGGATCCGCAGCATCACGTAATCCGTCACCCATAAAATTGAATGCCAAAACAGCAATAGTTACAGGTACAGCTGGTAATGTTAACCACCAATAAAGCGCAACTGTTTGAACATTTTGAGCTGCTTGCAATAAAACACCCCAACTAACCGCAGGAGGTCTTAAACCTAAGCCTAAAAAGCTTAATGCTGTTTCACTTATAATCATAAATGGAATAGCTAATGATGTTGATGCGATTAAATGGCTAGCAAAATATGGCACCATATGCCTTAATATAACTCTTCTGTCAGATGCTCCAGCTAATTTTGCTGCAGTAACAAAATCTTCCTCTCTTAAAGCAAGGAATCTTCCTCTAACAACCCTTCCTAATTCAGTCCATACAAATAAAGAAATAATTATTGTAATTGCAAAATATATTTTTACTACGCTCCAATCTCTTGGAACTGAAGCTCCCAAAGCAATCCATAATGGAATAGTAGGTATTGACCTTGTGATTTCAATTATTCTTTGAACTACGGTATCAATCCAACCTCCGTAATAACCTGAGGCTCCACCTAATACAATTCCTAATATTAGACTAAAGGTTACTCCAATCAGTCCAATACTTAGAGAAAGCCTTGTTCCAATCAAAATTCTAGCTAAAAGATCTCTACCCTGCTTATCACTTCCTAATAAATAAGGAGAAATTATATTACCTTCTTCATCTTCAACTGCATATAAATGCTTAGTAGTTTTTATAAAACCAAATAATTTCCATTCATATCCATCTACAAAAAATTTAACAGGTAATTTAATTTCAGGATCTGTAGTATATTCTTTTTTATAAGTTTCTGGGTTTCTTGAACCTATAACTTTGTGAATTTTAGGTCTTATACCATCATCAAAAAACTTAATAGTTTGTGGAGGTAAATAAGCCACAGGCACATTTGATTCAGAAGGATTACTACTAGCTAGAAAAGGCGCAAATATAGCGACTAAATAAAATAAAATTACTATAGTAGTTGCTATTAAAGCAGCTTTATGTTTTCTAAAGCGCCACCACATAAGCTGCCATTGCGATGCAACTGAAACTACATCTTCTTCGATTATAATTTGTTGTTCTTCAGTACTCAAAAATTAACTCTCTATTCTTATTCTTGGATCCATAATACCAAGTAAAATATCTGAAATTAGTGTCCCAATAACTGTCATTAGTCCTAACAAGAAAATTATTGTAGCAGCCATGAATAAATCTTCAGATAACAAAGCTGCTAAAAGAAGTGGACCTACAGTAGGTAGAGCTAATACAACGGACACAATTACACTTCCAGAAATAAGGAATGGCAAAATGTACCCAATTGTACTAATTAGTGGATTAAGCGCAACTCTAACAGGATATTTCAAAATTAATTTCCATTCAGATATACCTTTAGCTCTAGCAGTAATAACATAAGGCTTAGAAAGTTCGTCTAATAAGTTATTACGCATAATACGAACTAAACTCGCAGTACCTGCAGTACCTAAAACAACAGCTGGAATCCATAAGTGTTTAATCATATCCCAAGCTCTAGCATAATTCCATCCACAATCTACATATTGATCTATATCACTAACATAGCATCCTGAAGTAGCCGCTGGACCTAATATAGTACCACCAGGAGATATATTCCAAAGGCCTCCATACCACCATGCAGCTTCAGCAAATTCACTTGAAAATAAACCTCCAACACTTGCATCGAACCAAAAGAAACTTATCCACATCAATGCTAAAGCTAATAGAAAATCAGGTATCGCTAAACCTAAAAATCCTAAGAATGTAACTCCATAATCTTCTAAAGAATTATGCCTTACAGCAGAATATATACCAATCGGCAATGCAATTACCCAAGTGAATAATATAGTACCACCAGCTAATATAATTGTATTAACTAGCCTATCTTGAACAACATCCCAAACAGGCTTCTGGTATTCCAAAGAAAATCCAAAATTTCCCCTTATAACTTTGTTCATCCATTTAAAATATTGAATGTATGCAGGTTTATCAAGACCATACTGTACTCTCAAATCATCTTCAATAGTTTGAGCTAATTCAGTACCAGCAGCTTGAGCTCCTAACAAAGTTTCTACATACCTATCTACAAAGTCACCAGGTGGAAGCTGAATAATAAGAAAAGAAATAACAGATATTGCGAAACAAGTAAATATCCCCAACAAAAATCTTTTCATTAAAAAAGTGTACATAAATATCCTTAATATTATATTAGAATACCATATATTATTTTGATATAAATAGCAATAATTTTTTTCATCTATTAAATCCAAATTTTCTATTTATAAAACAAAAAAGGCATGGGGAAATTCCCCATGCCTTTTTTTAGTAATCTAAACTACTTTAGATATATAATCTAAGTTTATTTACTAGTTACCTGCGTCATTCTTTCCACCTTCGAAGAAGAACTGTACAGTTCTACCAATACCAGGATTCTGAAGTGCAGATTGGTTAGGTGCATTTGCAGGAACATTTAAGAAGTTTTTCTTCTTAACTACAACACCGTTAAATGCAGGTGTGTCACCAACAAGACCTACGATAAACATGTTATCAATAACAATCTGTTGAGTTTCAATGTAGTTAGCTTTCCTGTCACCATAAGCTAGTGTCTTAGCTTCATCAGCTAATGCACCAAGTCTCTTGATTGCATCACCTTGAGGGTGAACTGAAGGATCAGCTGCAACACCTGTACCACTATATCCATCAGTACCACCTGTGTACCAATTTCTATATGCAGCACCTATGCTGAACCATTCCTGTAATGCTAATGGATCTCGAGCACCTCTACTACCTGTAGCATATAATACGATATCATTCTTATCTCTTCTTTCAGCTATTACACTTACATCAACTGCTTTCATGAAAGTCTTAATACCAATTTTAGTTAAGTCTTCAGCAATTAATTCAGCAAGAGTTTCATAATCTACGAAGTAGTTTGCAATATACATTAATTCTAAGGAAAGTGTTCCGTTACCATCAGATCGCAATCTCATTCCATCAGAATCTTTTTTATCTAATCCAAGAGCATCTAATCTCTTATTAGCTTCTGCAACATCATATTTTGTATGCTTGTTTGCATAGTCATCACCTGGGTAGAAAGGATGTCCTTTCATAAATGAAGGTTGTTTAGGAGTACCAGTTCCTAAGAACATAACTTCATTAACTTTATCTCTATCAATACCATAAGATAAAGCAATTCTGAAGTCGCTACTCTGTAACCATTTCTTTATTTCAGGATCTACTTCATAAGCTACATCACCTTCACCGTATGAAACGTTGAATAGTAATGAACCTTGAGCTCCGTGCTCAGCCCAGAATGCAGTCTCAATATTACTCTTTTCAGAGTTTTCTTTGAATACTGGTACTTTATCCATAAGGATATGTCGGTGCTGGAAGTCAATTTCACCAGAAGCAGCTTTTAAGTTCAATACTTCTTGGTCAGACGTTAAAGTCATTGAAATTTTATCAATGTAAGGTAATTGGTTTCCAACAGGGTCAACTGCCCAGTAATACGGGTTTCTTACCCACTCATAAAGCTCTTCAGTAATAGGCTTAGTCATCATCCAAGGTGAAACTACTGGAGATTCTTGTGTATGAAGTGGACTAGCTTTTCTCTTATAATAAGCTACCCAGTTATCAAACCCTGCATCTGTAACTGCTTTATCATAAGCAGCTTGGTCAGCTACAAAGTCTCTGTGAATAGTCTTCTCATAGTGAGTTGGCCCATAAAGTCCATCAGCTATTCTTGCATGTAAAGTCCAACCACCAGTAAAGTAGCTAGCTAACTTATCTAAGAAGCCATCTCCTCTTTCTGGTAATGTAATTACAACTGTGTATTTATCAGGTGCAGTAATTGAAGCAGGAGAAAATCCTGACCAACCAATTTGACCCTTTCTAGTAGGGTTAATTTCAGTGTTCAAGATGATATTCTTATGATGCCAAACGAAGTTCTCTGAAGTAAATTCAGTTCCGTCGGACCATTTCATACCTTCTCTTAATTTTAGAGTGTAACTTAAACCGTCAGCGCTAAGTGAATATGATTTAGCTACGTTAGGAATAACTGTTGCACCATCTAAGTCATAATACAAAACAGCATCCATCATGATTCTGTCAGCATTTTGACCATCGTTAGGACCAGTGAAAGCTCTTCTCCAAGTTCCACCGTACTCACCAATTCTGTCTACAACAGGAACCACCATAACATCAGATGCTTTAGGCAATCTTTTTTCTACTGGTGGAATTTTACCTGCGTCAACTTGAGCAGCAAGCATTGGTGCTTCACTGAAGGCAGTTGGCATAGGACCTGTGTATAAGAATGAACCATTTGCTAATGCTGATTCAGGTGTATCCCCATGATCATGGTCTTCTTCCTTAGCAGCTGGTTTAGCAGCAGGTGCAGGAGCAGCTGGTTTAGCAGCAGGTGCAGCAGCAGCTGGTTTAGCAGCAGGTGCAGCAGCAGCCGCCGGAGCAGCTTCCTCATCATCACCACCACAAGCTATAACTAACAAAACAGTTAGAGATACAGCAAATAGTGATATTTTTGAAATATACTTTCGCATATAAAACCTCCCTTTTATAGGTTTTTGTATAAATACAATTTGACATATTTTTACTTTTTTAAAGGTTATAGATTAACTAAATAATGTTTACTTGTCAAATTTCATATATAATATTTGATATATAAGAAATAGAAACAGAGTAAAAATACCTATATAAATCAAAAATATGAAAGGTTGATAATTTAAAGAATAATTATGAAAAGATTTAATAATTTATACTTTTTAACAATATTATTGCTCTTTGTTATTCTAATAGGTTTTAGCTGTAATAATTCTAATTTAGAAAATAATAATAAAATATCTAATATAAACTCAACAGACATCCCAAAAATATTATCTTCTAATGCAAAAATCCATCCTAATAATTCTCTTATTGCTCAAATAACTGGAGTAATAGAATATCCAGGTGAAGTTTATGTTGAATACTGGAGTACAAATACAGGTAAATATAGGTCACACACTATAAAAACAGATGATAATAACTATGAAATTAATATATATAGATTAATAGCTAATACTCAATATAATTATGAAGTTTTTTCTATATTAAATGGAGTTAATAGTAAACCAAGTAAAACTGGAAGTTTTATAACTGGAGAACTTCCAGGTTCATTAAAAGATGCAAGTCTTGAAATAATTGGAGGAGATTCCTCTTTTAATCTAACATATATGGAATTCAGACAAGAGGGTTTTTTAGGTTTAGCTGCATATGATTCAAAAGGAAACATAGTATGGTATTTTGAAGCTGATAATGAAGAACAACCATATGTTATGTCTAAAAAAGAAAATGGAAATATAGTATATATAGCTGGATACGGAGGAGGAACTACATCTACAGGAATAGTTGAAATTACACCAGACGGCAAAGAAGTTAATAGACTAGATGATATATGCAAACCATATGGACCAATTCATCATGAAGTTTTAGCTTTGGAAAACGATCAAATAATTTATCTTTCAAGAGAAATTAAAGAAATTAAACTCCCAAATAAAATAGCTAAACAAGAAGGCGATACAATTGGAGTGTGGAATCAAAATACTAATACAAATAAAATAGTATGGAATATATTTGATCATATATCTCCTTTAGAAAGAACCTATTCATCAAATAAAACATTACCAGGAAATCCTATATGGGGTGGATGTGATAGAGACAGAAAAGTTGAAGACTGGTCTCATGGAAACTCAATCGACATAGGTAATAGAGGTAATATTATTGTATCCTTAGCACACTTAAACCAAATAATTTCTATTTCACCTGACTTTGAAAATATAGAATGGAGATTAGGAGGAGAAAGTAGTGATTTTGAATTCATAAACAATAGAGATAAATTCTATCATCAACATACAGCTACTCAATTAGATAATGGAAATATTTTATTATTTGATAATGGAAATTATAGACCTAGTAATGAAGGAGGCCAATACTCAAGAGCACTAGAGTTAAGGTTAGATATAGATAATATGGTAGCAAGTACAGTTTGGGAATTTCCAGATGGGCCACAGCCTGTTGAATTAGGAATTTTTGCACCCTGCTGCTCGAGTGCAAAACGACTTGAATCTGGTAATACTTTAATAATGTTTGGAAGTGGTATGACAACGCACGGATGCTGCGGGCCATTTATAATTGTTGAAGTAGACAATACAGGTCTTGTTGTATGGGAAGCATTACATAAATCATTAAATAAAAGAAACCAATATAGAATTTACCCTGAAAAATCAATATATAATGAAATAAAGTTAAATGACTAATTAGAATTTATCAAGCAAAATTACCTAATATTTTTAAAGGGACCCAATAAGGCAATGAAATCAATAACAATACAATTATTATTGATTTATTAAAAACTGATAAATACTGAGTTTTTAAATTAATAACCAAATACGATATAGGGCCAAAAAGTGTCCCTACGAATAAACTGGAAATTAATATAGGTACTCCTGATGTCATTATATTCATTGGAGCTCTGAATATTACATCAATAGAACCATTAACCATTTCTGTAAAAGTTATTAAATTTTCAAAAAAAGCATAAACAAGACCCGATAGTGGTATAAAAATTGCCCCACCTATTACTGGATATGTAAAAAAAGAAAATGTAAATCCAAAAAATATCCATTTTAATAAATCTGAAAAAGTTATTTTATTTTTTTCATTTGGAATTTGGTTTAAGTCATAAATAAAATAAAAAAATATTACTGCCATAACAAAACCAGCAGTAATAGCTCCACTAGAAAAAATCAACTCATCATTTAAATTAAATCTCTCTGGGTCTCTAAAAACTGGCGTTTCAGATAATTTATTACATACCATTATTAACCAGCCAATAACTGCAGCTATCAACCCAAAAGAAAATGAATAAAGCAATCTATTATAAATATTAAATCCTTTTACAATACGGTTATATCTATATTTTTATCTATAAATATCATCCCCAAGAAGACATTTCGTCTCTTAAATTTCCAAGTTTCAAGTTGTATGCTGAAATTGCATTTTTTAAATGATCAGGAGATTTAGCACCAGCTAAAGCAGCAGTTACATATTTATTTGACATTACCCATGCCATTGCAAGTTGTGTTATTGGGACACCCAATTCTTCAGACTTAAGTTTTAATTTATCAACTATATTAAAACTTCTATCATTAAAATATATATCAATGTGACCAGGAGCAACATCCATTCTAGTTCCTTTTGGAATAGATTCTCTGTCTCCACGTATATATTTTCCAGTTAAAAAACCTGCACCTAGAGGGCTATAAGGAGTAATAGCTATCTCCTCTTTTGTACAAATAGGAAAAACATCAATCTCTGCATCTGGTACTGCTAAACTATAATTAGGCTGCATTATTTCAAATCTTTTATATCTATTACTTTTAGCAGAATCTATCATCTCAGATATTTGAAATTCGTTATAATTTGACCCTCCAATAGTTCTAGTTTTTCCTAAGTTAACCTGATTTGTTAACTCAGATAAGGTTTCAGAAATTGGAGTATTTACATCAGGTGCATGTATTTTATATATATCAATATAGTCAGTACCTAAACGTTTTAGACTTGCATCTATCGATGAACGAATTTCTTCAGCTTTCCCTCTTCCTCCACTGATTTTTGTACAAATTTCCACATCTTTCCTAGTCCCTCTTGATTTCATCCACCTTCCTATAATTAATTCAGAAGAACTCATTTCCATGCTTTTTTCTCTTATATCAGTTGTACCATATGCATTTTTCCTATTTTCAAATGCTTGACCACCACCATATGCTTCAGCCGTATCGAAAAAAGTTATACCATTTTCTAATGCATAGTCCATTATCTGAAACGCTGTTTCTTCGCCTATCTCTCTTCCAAAAGTAGTTGTCCCTAAACCTATAGCACTAATTTCAACATCAGACTTCCCGACTTTTTTTCTATCCATATTAACTCCTCAGAAAAATAATACTCACAAAAATAAAGGTTAACTAATTAACCTTCGGAACACCCGCATCTTTCATTAACTTTTTCAACACATCCATATGAGCTTTAGTTGGACGTACAGAAGGCGGACGTGGAGGGCCAGCTTTCAAACCAACTTCTTCCATAGCTGCTTTAATAAAAGGTCCTTCTCCACCAGTATGTTTGACCACAGAGCCAACCCATTCCTGCCAACCCCATTTGAATTGAGCAAGTATACTAGGTACAGATGCATAATCTTTCGCTTGTAAAGCTTTCCAAATTCTATCAGGATAATCAGGCCAAAAACTACTTAAATGAGTAATAAATCCATTAGCTCCTAAAATATTACTCCAAACATGAGACCCGCTATTATCTATAGTAACTAAATCACCAGCAAAAGCTTTTAAACCATCTTGAAATAATTTAGCATCGGGAGCTGACCATTTAACAGCTTTAACGCTATCAATTTCGCCAATTTGCTTAACAAGGTCAACACTCATAGTTAAACCTTCCCACCATGTATGATAAAGCATTATCATTACATCTGACTCTGCATCAACAATTTCAAATAATCGTAAAGCATCACTCTCAGAAGGTTCATAATAATAAGTTGGCCCAAGTTGAACTCCATCAAGACCTATATCAGAAGCATATTTAGCCATTTTAATTATTTCTCGGTAATCAGTGTGCTGAATACTACTTAAAACAGGAACTCTTCCGTTAGCAACTTCTAAAGCTACAGACCAAAGTTCTTTTCTTTCTTCAACATTTAAAGCAGGATGTTCTCCTCCAGCACCAGCAACTAATAATGAACCATTTCCTGTAACCACTCCTCCTTTAATCATAAATTCCAAATTATCTCTGTAAGCATCGAGATCAAGTGAAAAATCTTCTTTAAATGGAGTTGCTACAGCAACCATTGGTCCACAAAGCCAGTCTCTAATAGTATTTTCGGGCATAGCCATTATTTTATTCTCCTTATCATCTAGAAATTTAAACAATTTAATTATAATATACATTAATTATTTATTTTGTAATATAAATTTTATCAATATTTAATAAAAAAAGGAATAATTATGAGAAGAAACGTATTAAGAGAACTATTGGATAACAACAAGCCTTCAATTGGAACACATGTACATACTTTATGGCCAGGAATGGCAGAAGTAATAGGATATGCAGGAACAATAGATTATGTAGAATTTACAGGTACTTATGCTCCTCATGACCTTTTCTCATTAGAAAATTTCGGTAGAGCAATAGATCTATTCGACAACATGTCTTCTATGATTAAGCTGGATCAACAACCAAGAACATATTTAGCAAAAAAGGCTGTGAATTCAGGTATTCAAAATATTCTTTATGCAGATGTAAGGTCATTAGAAGATGCAAAAGAATGTATTGCAGCAATGAGACCAGACACTCCTGAATCTAAAGGCAAACAGGGAGTATCAATGAGCAGAGACATGGGATATATTTACCCAGGCCTAACAACAGCTGATTATGTAAAAAATGCTGAAGAAGGTGTAGTAGCTCTAATGATAGAAAAAAAAGGTGCCGTTGAAGATTTAAAATCTATATTATCTTTAAAGGGTATTGATATGGTTCAGTTTGGTGCAGGAGACTATGCATTAAACATTGGAAAGTATGGAACTAATAATGATGAAGAAGTAAAAGAAGCTGAACTATATACTATAAATACAGCGATAAAAATGAATATCCGACCGAGAGTAGAAATTTCTAAATGGGAAGAAGCTGAACCTTATTTAGAACTCGGTGTCAAAGATTTTTCTATAGGTACTGATATAGTAGTTGTTCATGAATTTTGTAAAAATCAGGGAGAAAAATTAAGTAAATTACTTAATAGTTAAACCTAATCAAAGGAAATATTAAATTCCCTAGAGGCATTACTCCAAAATATTTTGTCAATATCAGATTTGTCTAATTGTGCAATTTCTGCAGCGTGCTTTATCGATAGAAGTTGCTCATATAGACATAATATTGGCCTATTATTTGTGTGCTTAAAAGATAAATCAATCTTATCAAGATCAATTGATTGCCAAGATCTTCCAAAAGCTCCGTAAGTACCATGATAAGAACTTGAATCTACGCCATCAGATCCATAGAAAATTCTATTTAAATTTTCTTTTTGAAATAATGTAATAAATGGACGTACATCAGTAACAGCAGATAAGTCATAAAAAATATTTGGCATTTCTTTAAGTTTATCTATTGCTTTTCTAATAGGTTCATATGTAAAACTTCTAGCACAATGTGCTAATATCCACTTAATATTCGGGTACCTTTTGGTGGTATATTCTTCTAAATCTTTCAAGTTTTCTTCATCCCCACATCCATCAGAACGAGACATATGCAATGTAACCCACAGACCTAACTCATTAGCTAATTCCATTTGTTCATGAGTTAAAAACTCATGAATCCTGCAATTAGCAGCATCTCCAGTAACTGAATAAATTCTGTAAATTTTTAACCCAACAAAACCTCTATTAATATCTCTTTTTATATCTTCAATTGTACAATCAGGAGTAGTCAATCGATTCATAACTGAATAAGAATCTTTTAAAGTTTGTTGATACATAAATTCATTATGTTTAGCTGTATCTGTACCTAATTTTGGAAAACCTAAATATAATGAATTAACTTTTCGATTTGGAAAAACTAGTTCATGATAATTTTTAATAAGCTTAAAATCAGCATCAGCTATCTGGCATTCGGAGCGATATTTGTGATAAAGTGCTTCTTTATTAAACATGTGAATATGGCAGTCAAATATTTTATCAGGAACAAACTTATCAAGTTCTTCATTCCAAAATTCTCTGTCACTTGCACGGTAATCTAAATTAGGATGTATGTTTTTTAACATTTTAAACCTTTAACTTAATAATTTTATATACAAAATAAGGAGATTTCATGATACTAGCTACTGAAGATTCAATCAAGTTACTTTATTCATTAGATTCTGCAACTGTTTTTAACGCTGTTGTAGAAAGTATGGGAGGAAGCCAAGGAGGCTTAGAATTAGAAGGTAAAGGAGGAGTTCCTCTAAATTATATGGGCCCGGAAATTCGGTCTATAATACCTTCTCTAGGTAAATCAGTAGGATATGCAGTAACCGCGGAATTAACTAGTAATGACCCTGATTCTCCTAGTTTACCATGGGAAGAACACTACACAGCTTTAGAAAATTCACCTAATCCTACAATAGCAATCATTAAGGATGTAGATTCTAATCCTGGAAGAGGAGCTTGTTTTGGAGATGGAATGGCTGCAAAGTATTCAACTTTAGGAGTTAGTGGTGTAATTGTTGAAGGATCAGCAAGAGACATAGCAGGTATAACTAAAGTAGGTATGCCTTTATGGGCAACAGGCAGTGTACCCGGACACGGAGTTTTTAATTTGATTAGTGTTAATAAATCAATAGTAGTTGGGAGTCTAAGAATACATCCTGGAGAATTATTGATTGCAGATTTAGATGGATGCACTAAAATACCATTAGGACTTGATCCTAATAAAATAGCCAATATAGCAAAAGAAATTCAAATACGCGAATTAGAAGGAATAAAAAAAATATTAGAATCTTAAATCAAATGTAAGAAATATAATGGATAAACATGAAATATCTCCCCCAATTGATAATATGGAAGTTGATAAATTATCAACTTTCTGGAATGAGATTTTTGGAATTGATTTAATACCTGACCTGCCAAAAGATGTATTTTTAGGTAGTGAAAATGCATATAATACTATTAAAGTATTTTATTACTCAGAAGAAAATTCTATAATATCTACTTGTGCAACAGTAACAAGCAATAACATAAATATACTAGGCGGGTTAGCTGAAGTCGCTACTCATAAAAGATTCAGAGGAAATGGATTTGCAAAAGATTTATGCGATAAAGCTTTAGATAAATTTTTCACAAATAAAGGTCAAGCATTATTTCTAGGAACAAGTAATCCTATTGCAGAAAAATTATATATTAAACTTGGATGGCAAAAAATTCATAATTCAAATGTCTTAGTAAATATTAATAGTAATATTCCATACAAAGAATTTTCAATTAATTACTTTAAAGATGAATATATAATTTCAATTGATGAAGCCAATCCTTCTGCCAGAATACCCATTATACCTTTAACTATTTATCCACATAGATCAGAATTACTCGATTCAAATATAAATATTTACTCAACAAAATATCATAACCAAAGTTCTTGTATGGGTCTATATAATAAATTTAATATACTAAAAAAAGAACATAATGGTTCGTGGTTTGTAGCAAAAACAAAATCAGGGAAAATCGTTGGTATTTCAACAAGTAAGTTAATTGATTATAAAACATATAATATTGATGGATTTGCACATCCTAACTTTAATAAAAACATAGATTTATTAATTAATAAATCTATTAAATGGTGTATCAACCAAGGAGCAGAAAAAATTACGGCTCAATCAAATATTAACGATTTTATAAAGCAATCAATTTTTGAAAAACTAAATTTCAGAAAAGATCCAAATATTAAGAAAAATAATAAAATATACTATTTATATAAATAACATTAAAATTAACGAACTAACCTTCTAAACGGTTCTTTTTTTATATCAGAAACTAAAAGATTATCTAAATCGCCTTCTAAAGCTTTCTGTATTACTTTTAATGAAGCTTCCATTGCTTCTGCTGTTTTCTTAATATCTTCTTCAGTGTGAGATAAAGTAGGCATAAATCCCATATTAGAATAAATCCCATTCTTAGCCATTTCTTGTATAAATAAAGTATTTATCTTTGGTCTTAAAGTCTCATCTGGCAAATCTATAGATAAAGAGGCTCTATAATGAAACCCAGAAGATTTTGCTGGAATACCAACGGATGAAATTACTTCATCAATTGTTTTACGCATACGTGCTCCTAAATCTTCAAATTGATCTTCAGAATTTCTAGACTTCAACTCATTAATAGTAGTTATAGATGCGGCTAAACCAACATTATCACTCCAATAAGAACTAGATATAAACATTTCAGATGCAGGCTCCATTACATCTCTTGAACCAACAGTAACTCCCATTGGATAACCATTAGACATAGCTTTAGCAAAAACTGACATGTCAGGAGTTACATTTAAAAATTCCTGTATACCCCCTATACGTGTTCGCCAACCACAAGAAACTTCATCAAATATTAGAATCGCATTATTTTCTTTTGCTAATTTCTGTACTCCTTCTAAATATCCTTTTTCTGGTATATCTGATCTTAAAGGCTCCATCATAATGGCAGCAACTTCGCCTTTATTCTCATTAAATAATTGCTCTAAATTTTTTAAATCTCCATATATAAAAGGTAATGCAGTACCAGCTAACACCTTAGGAACTCCAATAGGCTCTATACCAGCAAAAGGAAATTCACCTGACTCAGGGTCTACTAAATAATTTGCAGATTGATACCAGTCGTGCCATCCATGGTAACCAGAAAATAATATTTTATCTTTACCAGTAACTCCTCTTGCAATTCTAATAGCTACAGAGCATGCCTCTCCACCTCCCTTAGAATATCTAACCATTTCAGCACTTGGTATCGTATCAACTAATAATTCAGCCAATTCAACTTCCATTTTACTATTTAATGTATATATGCTACCTTTATCAATTTGTTGCTTAACAGCCGTATCAACTACATTATCTGAATGACCAAGTATGACTGCACTTACTGCATTAACCCAGTCAATATATTCATTTCCGTCAACATCAATAAATTTTGAACCTTTTGCTGATTCAGCATAAACAGGACTTACTCCTGCAGCAAATTGGCTAGCTCTACGACTTATCAATTGTGTTTTACCTGGAATCAAGTCTGTCGCTTGATCATAATATTTTATAGAATTTGTTATTCTTGATTTATCAGCCATATATGCCTCCAAATTTAATTATTAAATTTTTACCTATCGCCCTTATCACGAAAACCTACATAATCTGGATTCAAACTACCATGAGAAAAATGTAATCTGAAACCATTAAGTATATCTTCAATCTCTGCAAGATCACTTTTTGTTAATTCCCAATCTCCAGCTCTAGCATTTAATATTGCCTGCTCGGGTTTCTTAAATCCAACGATACTAGAAGTTACAACCTCATGAGCTGTTGGCCAAGCAATTGCCAGTTCAGAAAGTTCATGACCTTTAGATTCAGACCATTCTTTTAACTTGAAAGTTACTTCAAATATATTTTCAAATTCAGAACCATTATAATATTCCCAAGAATCCCTTTGATCATCTGAAGAAAATTTATGTCCTGGTAAATATTTACCAGCTAATAGACCTTTAGCCATTACTGAATGAGCAATAGCACCAATTCCATTATCTAAAGTAACAGGAAGTAATTCATCTTCCACATCTCTAAACAAAATATTATATCTCGGCTGTGAACTATGTATTCGTGTATACTTAGCCGCTTCAATTGTTTGAGTAGGAGTAAAATTAGAAATACCAAAATACCTAATATTTCCTAAATCTCTATGATGAATAAAGCGCTCTAAAGTATCTTCAATAGGATAATTTGGCTGAGGACCATGTATTTGATACAAATCAATATAATCAGTTTTTAATTTTTTTAAACTATTTTCAATTGCTTCGTCAATGTTTTTGGCAGAGTGATTTTTTCTAGAAATTTTTGTAGCTAAAAATACTTCATCTCTTCTATTTGATAAAGCTTCCCCTAAAATTTCTTCTGCATCATTATACCCTTCAGCAGTATCAATAAAATCTATACCTGCATCTAAAGCTGCATGTACAGTTTTTATTGCTTGGTTTTTAGGGACTGAACCGAAACCTCCGCCGATAGGAAAAGTACCAAAACAAACTACTGATACTTCTGGTCCATTCATTCCTAATTGTTTTTTCCTCATATTAATTCTCCAAATTTTAATTTATTAAGGTCCAAATTCTTCTCTTAATTCTTGAAAAATCTTTGTTGTTTGAGAAATACCAAACCCTAAAACACTGCCTACATTCATCATTCTATATCCTTCACTTATCCACCTTTTACAATGTTCAACTTCACCAAATGTAGTTGCTAATGCTTTATTAGTACCTTTCATTTTAGCTGCTAAATCAACCATAATATTTTCAACTTTAGGGTGATGAGTTTGACCTGGTACACCTAAGGATGCAGATAAATCTGAAGGCCCTACTAATATAACTTCAAAATTTGGGTTTTTTAATATCTCATCTATATTTTCCCATGCTTCCAAACTTTCCATTTGTAAAATAAGCATAGTTTCATCATTTGCATGTTGGATCACATCGTCTTGAGTAGCACCTAAATGACCAGCAAACCAGGGAGCAATACCTCTTTCTCCAACTGGAGGATATTTACCAAACCTAACAGCATCCGCTACTTCTTCTGGTGTGTCAACTTGAGGTATCATTACTCCTACAGCACCTACATCATAAGCTTTCTTAATATAAGCTGGGGTATTCCAAGGTATTCTTATAACCCCTGCAATTCCATTTTGACGAGCCATTATACAAGACATACCAACAGATTCTATTCCCCAAGGAGCATGTTCAGTATCAATCCAAAGCCAGTCAGGTTTTGTTTGACATACTATCGATGTAATATGTGGTTCAATCGAAAACATAGCTGTACCTAACAAAAGTTCATTATTAAGTATTCTTTTTCTTATATTACTTGGATACATATTTTTTTCCTTTCTTAATTTATTCATTTAATATTTTATTTAATATGGGGAAGGGGAGACTCGAACTCCCACGCATAAAGCACATGATCCTAAGTCATGCTCGTCTACCAATTCCGACACTTCCCCTTAATTCAAATTAATCATCTAATTTGACGCAAACTTTGCTCAAATATGTTAGATGTTTCATCAATTTCTTCTTTGGTATGAACTGTTGAAATATAAAAACTTGTTCCATGAGAAAAAATCCCCCGTTTCATTAATTCAACTGCCATATCATCATGTAAATCATTATCTTTTTTCAAGCTTGATCTATAATCCTTAATTGGATTATCGCTAAATTTCAAATCTACTGTAGGTCCTTGCTTAGAAATTACAGTTGGAACCTCTAATGATTCACATATTTTTTCTAGATTTGAACTTAATCTATCAGCCATTAAATAAAGTGACTCATAAGTACCAGGTTTTTCTAATACATTTAAAGCTGCCAATCCAGCAGTAGTTGCTAATGGGTTTCCTGTAAATGTCCCACTTCCCTGCACATATTCACCTGTTGATTTTTTGGATGGATCTAGATATTGCATAATCTCATCAGGTCCTACTAAACACCCAATACCTATTCCTCCACCAAGTGCTTTACCCAAAATAGTTAAATCAGGCTTTACTCCATAATATGATTGTGCACCACCCCACGCTACACGAAAGCCAGTTACAACTTCATCAAGTATGAATAAGACTCCATGTTCTTTTGTGGCACTTCTAACAGCATCAATAAATTGTTGTTCTGCAGGAATATGTAATGTTTGAGGGCATAAAATTACAGCAGCTAAATCATCTTTATTATCTTTAATAACTTGTGTAGCATAATCAGCATCATTATAAGGAGCGACTAATACAGTATCTTCTACACCTTTAGGGATTCCTTGTGTGTCAGGTTCAGGTTTAGGGAAATCAAGGTTTTGAGTAGGAATAGTACTAAATGAAACGTAATCACATGTCCCGTGAAAAGCTCCTTCAAATTTTAATATTTTAGATTTACCCGTATATCCTCTAGCTAATCTTAAGGCAATGAATACTGCTTCACTGCCAGTTCCTGTATATTTAATTTTTTGAGCACCTGAAATTGCACTTACAACTTTTTTTGCGTGTTTCAACATTATATCTGTAGGTTGCATAAATTGAGTACCATTTTCAATACGCTCATGTAAAGCTTTAGTAACATCTGGGTGGGCATGTCCTAATATCATTGGAGCAGAACCTAAAATATAATCAATATATTCATTCCCATCTACATCCCATAATCTACTACCACGACCATGTGAAAAAATAGTCCTAACAGCTTTATCTTGAGTACTCCTATAAACAATCCCTCCAGGAAGAAATTCTTCAAGGTCATGTAATAATTCTTCAGAAGTTTTACCTTTTATTACTTCATTCAACATATTATTCTCCCTTATTTATATAAATAGATTTAATTATTATCTATTTTGATAAACAATAACATAACATATATTAATATTCTAATAAATATTTATTTTCATATATTGAAAATTCCTATATCAAAGATCTATAATAGATAAATATCTTACTAAATGATTACTATTATAGATAGATATAAAATTTTATTATTGTTTATAGAAAGGATATTTTAAAAATGAAACTTGGTTTGTTTGCTATGCCATTACACGATCCTAAAAGACCACACTATGAAACTTATGAAGAAGATTTAAATATAATAAAACGAGGAGATGAATTAGGTTTTGTAGAATCTTGGATTGGCCAACACTTTACTCTGCCATGGGAAAATATGCCAGCCCCTGATCTTTTTATGGCAAAAGCTTTAGCATTAACAGAACAAATGACTTTAGCTACTGGAGTTACTTTACTTCACTACCATAACCCTGTTGAAATTGCTCTCAGAATGGCAATGTTTGACCATCTAGCTAAAGGTAGATTTTATTTTGGAATTGGCTCAGGAGCTTCAGCTGAAGAAACTAAAGTATTTGGTATAGATGTAGACTCAGGTTCTCCTAGAGATAGAATGAATGAATCAATAGAATTAATTTTAAAACTTTGGACTGAAGATGGTCCTTTTGACTTTAAAGGGAAATACTTTAATTCTGAAATGTATTCCAAGATGAATGACAGGCAAATGTGGCATCATATGAAACCATATCAAGACCCGCATCCTCCAATAGCAGTTGCTGGTACAAGTCCTAAATCAGAAACATTACAAGTTGCAGGAAAAAAAGGTTGGATGCCTTTGAGTTCTGCATTTGTTCATTCTTCATTTTTGCCAATGCAGTGGGAGATGGTTGAGCAAGGTGCTAAAGAAGTAGGAAAAGTTGCAAATAGAGACACATGGAGAATTTCTAGAGAAATTTATGTTGCTAATACAACTGAGCAAGCTAAAGATGATATTTTAAATGGACCATTTGCAGAAGGTTTTTTAAATTACTGGTTATATTTAATTGGAAATGGACCTAGAGGTAAAAAAGCTTTCAAGGTAGATCAAAGCATACCAGATTCAGAATTAACTCCAGAATATATGCTTGAGAACTTTTGGATTGTAGGCAGTCCTGATGAAGTAACTCAAAAAATTAAAGATTTACAAGATCTTACAGGTGGATTTGGTACACTCCTAACCCAAACACATGACTGGGGTAAAAATATTAATAAAGCATATAATTCTATGGAATTATTATCAAAAGAAGTTTTACCAGCTATTAATAGTTAAAATATTATTTAATAAAAAACAGATACGGCGGTATAAATGTCATTTTTGTTCATTCAAATGGCAGACCCACAATTTGGAATGTATGAACATTTCAGTAAACTTACTAATAAAGAGATTGAATATATTCGTAATGTTAAGGGTATGAATATATTAGATACCCATGATTTGTCCGGTCTTAATTTTGAAATTGAAAATTTTAATAAAGCAATTGATATTGCGAATTTTATTAAACCAAAATTCGTAATTATTTGTGGAGATATGATTAACTCAACAGAACAGGATAATCAATATCAGAATTTTATTAAAATATGTGATCGACTATCTAAAGATATAAAAATTTATTTTGCCCCAGGTAATCATGATATTGACAATCAAGAAATTACAAAAGATTCACTTGAAAATTACAGGAAATCTTTTGGAAATGACCAATATTACTTTGATTATAATAACTATCGATTTATAGTAATAAACAGTAATGTTACTTTTAACCCATATAAATTACCAGATGAATGGGAAAAGCAATTAAATTTTTTAAAAACTACTTTGAAAGAATCGAATAGTATAAAAAATAAAGTTGTATTTCTTCACCATCCTTTATTTATAAATAGTCCTTATGAAGAAAATAATTTTATTTCAATTCATAAACCTCATAGAAATATTTTATTAAGTTTATTCGATCTATATGGTGTCAATTTTGTTTTTGCAGGTCACTGGCATAGAAACTCATATACAAAATATAAAAATATTGAAATAATAACATCTGGCCCAGTGGGTTACCCCCTAGGGAAAGACCCATCTGGAATTAGAATTCTTAAAGCAAGTGATTCAAAATTAATTCATAAGTACTATGCTTTAGACTCAACAACTTATAAATTAGACTTTTAATATTGACAACATATTTCTTAAACCTTTAAACTCTTGAAAACATTGGTCAATTTTATTTGTATTTAAGAAAGGAGTAAATTTGTGTCAAATATAACATCTATAGAAGAAGAAATATTTATTCAAAGATCTCCAAGATCAAAAGCTACTTATCAAAAAGCTTTAAAATATCTTCCAGATGGAGTTACTCGGGGTACATCTACAGAACCTTATCCTTTATTTTGGGACAAAGGTGAAGATCAATATATTTTTG
>CEUY01015466.1_pt1 | contig 58003 bp, 48 predicted proteins | sample 361481 | NCBI WGS metagenome assembly CEUY01 (sample SAMEA2622737, study PRJEB7988) | marine metagenome | isolation source: saline water (ENVO:00002010), including | reverse complement strand
AACTCGGCTGCTAACCTGGACGGCGCGAACATCTGCGTCGGAATCGGTACCACGACTGAGGGCAACCTGCAGGACTTCTTCGCTTCCCGTGCGATCGACTTCACGTCCATCGGAACTGCTGACGCAGCCGAGGCGACTGACAAGCTGATCTCCGGCGAGTGCGACGCATTCACTGGCGACATGTCCGCAATGGTTGCCAAGAAGTGGGCACTTGACACGGATGGCTCCATCGAGGGCGGAACATGGATCGCCTCGGAGCTTATGTCCAAGGAGCCCCTTGGAGCAGCTACCCGTGACATGGACTCGGACTTCAAGGACGTAGTCGCATGGGTCTGGTATGGAATGGTTACCGCTGAGGAGATGGGAGTCACCGCTGCAAACTACGCAGACATGGCCACCACTGCCTGCGCCGAGAACGAGGCAGGCTCCGCCGCTGACCCAGGGATGTGCAGGCTTCTGACCTCGGACCTAGGTCTGGGCACATCTGCCAACCCACTATCCGGAACCTGGATGCAGGCTGTCCTAGCGGCAGTCGGTAACTACGGAGAGGCATATGACGACGCGTTCTGCGACGGATCATATGACGGAGTCTCAGGATCGGACGCCATGACTGGCTGCCTGATCTCGAGGGCCGGTACCGCAAACGCACTCGCTTCCGAGGGCGGACTGCAGTACGCACCTCCAATGCGCTGATCGCTATTAGCGAAAAGTAGCCGGATTTACGAAAGCGCCCGGGGGGGTTTTCTCCCCCGGGCGCCTCAATTTCTTCACTACCCTTTTACACCGCATGCTCCCCTACGGGGAGCATGGGGGTCTTGGGCGCCGCTCTTGATGGTCTCACATCCACCCCACTGGCCAAGACCAAGGTCAGTTTCTCCAACGCAGCCTCCCTCATTTTACTCTCGGCATTCCTGTGGGTATACACTAACAAGTTCCTCGGGATGTCCGCCGAATACATCGAGGCGATGTCCAGAGACATTACCCTGAATGAGGTCCAGATGAACCCCTCGTTCATTGAGATGAACACCCTAATCATGGTGATAGGGGGGACTCAGCTGATCCTCTTCCTGCTCGTCCAGAACGACTTCTCCAAGTTCGTCAATGAGACATCCGAAGTCAGGGGCTACTCGACCTCGCTCTTCGCCATCGCGATGTTTATCCTGGCATTCGTGGCTGTCCCCTTTCTGGACCTAACTCCGGGAACTCAGGCACCATTCTTCTTCCTTGGGACGGGGTTGGTAGGAGGAGCCCTCCTGCTGCAGAACAACATGCAGCAATTACTCGACCCAACGGCATGGAGGGAGAAGGAGGTCGACATCACCGCCGCCGCCATCTCGTTGGGTTCCATTGTCGTATTCATCGGGCTAACCCTGAACCTCTCGATGCTGGCCATTGATGGCGTCCAGATACTCTCTGCCCTCACTGTAATATTGGTCCTCTTCTGGTCCGTGGCACTCTCCTCCGAGTCATCCAAACCGGCCATCCAGGCGCACAGGACGGCCGCTCTCGCGTTCCTCGCACTATTCCCGATAATCATCTACTTCGTTCTCCGAGTGATGTACCTGCAGCACCACCCTGACCCGGTGATGACCAACAGGTGGCTCGTGGATCTGGAATTCATGGAGTTCGGCAACACCTTCAGGATAAACAGCTGGCCCTTCGAGGTCGAGCCCACCCTTGACAGCAGGTGGCTGTTCTACAAGGCAGCCATAATCAACTCCGCCCGCGCGACCCTTCTGAGTATCGTCCTATGCACGTTTCTCGGGATAATCATAGGCGTCACAAGGCTCTCTTCCAATTGGCTCGCATCGACGATGGCAACCGTATATGTCGAGGTATTCAGGAACCTGCCCCTCGCTGTCCTCCTCTTCCTCGTGGCCACCCAGATGGGTCACCAGCTCCCTCGATTCCATGATGAGGCCAACCTGTTCGATGGAGCGATTTACTACAGCAACCAGGGAATCTGGTTCACGACCGTCGCCTCCTATCAGATGCTCTTCACCGCAATAGTCGGCCTTGCGCTTCTGAGGACCGCGCTAAGGTATGGCGAGAGGGTCGAGCCGAGGGGGCAGACCGCATCTGCATCATCCCCTTTCCTGATGATGAGGAGGCCGTTCCAAGGCATGGGATGGAGGCTAGAGCCGGTGGCCTGCGAGCTTTTCGTGATAGCCGCGGGAGTGACCTTCGTGGTCTTCCTCCACCCCTTCGTCACCACGGCAGGAGGCGGAAGAGAGGCAGCAGCAGGACTCCTGCTACTGGTTTACTCGCTTTACGTGTTCACATGCATGGACGACGACGGCATGAACATCCTGGAGATAGACGACTCAGACGATGGGATCAGGAGGAAGTTCACGATCTGGGTCTCGGCCCTGGCAATCGCATCGGGGCTCGTCCTCTCGCAGGGCCTAAGCAAACCCGAGTACATCAAGCCCAATCTTCTAGCGAAGGGAACCTGGGACATCGCGGAGGGGACAGGATTCGAGATCACCCCCGCCTTCGCTGCCATGATAATCGGACTCACCCTGTTCACCGCCTCAACCGTCGCCGAGATTGTCAGGGGAAGCATTCAGTCACTCCCAAGGGGGCAGGTTGAAGCTGCCATCTCACTCTCACTATCGCCCTTCCAGAGATTGCGCTTAGTCATACTTCCACAGGCGCTCAGGAGCATGGTGCCCCTGCTGAACAATCAGTACATGAACGTCTGGAAGAACTCGAGCCTTGCTGTGGTCGTCGCCTACAGTGACATCTTCTACGTCGTAGTCATAATGATGAACAACGTCGGTAAGCTAATCCCTCTTTTCCTACTTCTCTTGGTCACCTACCAGGCAGGTAGCCTGATGATTTCGGCGGTGATGAACTGGTACAATGCCAGAGTAACGAGCGTGAAGATATGATTAGCGACAAACTCATCGATTTCGAGCAGTCTGTCGCGGGCAAGCCATGGGCCGCTTGGACTAAGCAGCAATCGACGAACATGTACCTGTCATACGCTTGCATGGCCTTGGCACTGGTCATCGGTGTCGGGGAGTTCATGGATCTCGAGCAACAGGCCTCTAACGAGGGGGCCAGTGCCGCGTATGCGGCGTTATGGGCGGCCTCTTCGGCATTGACACTCGTCCTGGCATCTTGGGTAACACTGATCGCCGCATCGAAACTAACTCCCTTCAAGGACCCGCTGACAGCGATACTGGGATTTGCAACAGCTTGGATCGTCTACGTCGTGGTCAAAGGATTCGGACACTTCGTCCTCGTCGAGGCAGAGTGGGAGGTCGTCTGGGCAAACAGAGTGCTCGTCTTGATCGGACAGCAGATGACCGAGTTCATGACCCAGAGCCCTGGTTCGGAGTTCTGCATAGCTGAGTGCTATGCAACCAACGAGAACTGGAGGTTCTGGCCCATACTCTACCTCGTCTTCATCATGGTGGGAGCCGCATACGGTACGACGGGAGACCATTGGGCGAAGTTTGTTGTCGGATTCGGCGCTGCAGCACTCTTCATGCTGGGAATCGCCTCGGCCCAGCCAGAGAGCGCCAACTACCACATCGAGGGCCCACAGTCGAGGCTCCTCTTCGCCACCGCTCTCGGCTACGCCTCATTCGGGGTCAGCCACTACTACTGCTCAGTCTCCGAGGAGTACAAGGCCAATCGGCTCAGAGGCTACCTGGCAATGCTCGCAGTCTTCACATTCTTCTTCACCATAGTCATAATGGATCCGCCCGAGACCGTTCAGAAGGCCGCAGGCTTCCTGGGAATCGAGTCGATGGCCGAAGGCGGGATCAAGGCGTCCCAGTGGGGGGGCCTGTTCGTCAACCTGCTCATAGCCGCAGCGGGATGCGTTCTGGGATTCGGAGTTGGCGTGGTCCTCGCATTTGGCAGGCAGAGCGAACTCCCGTTCTTCAAGGCCCCATCCGTCGCCGTCATCGAGCTCGTTAGGTCCGGCCCACTGATCTGCTGGCTCTACGCAGCTGTCTTCCTGATGCCGGACCTCATCGATCCATTTTACGACGCTGAGGACATAATGAGGATGCTCATCATCTTCGGACTATTCGGCGGCTGCTACATCGCAGAGGTCCTCAGAGGCGGGCTCCAAGCCGTCGACTCCGGCCAGAAGGAGGCGGCCATGGCACTCGGACTATCGCCATTCCAGACCAAGCTCAGGGTCGAGCTGCCCAATGCAATTAGGACGACACTCCCATCAATAGTCAGCGTCTTCATCGGCCTATGGAAGGATACTACACTGCTTTTCATCATCAACATCCTTGACTTCTTCAAGCTAGCCAAGGACCTACCGAACACCGACCTCAGATTCCTAGGGGACTTCCTCGAGCCCCTTTACGTGACAGCCTTCGTGTTCTGGATTTTCGCATTCTACCTATCAAGAGTCTCGATGAGGATCGAGAAGAGTCTTGGTTTGGTTAGAGAAGGAGGGGGAGAGGCAGCATGAGTGAATTTGCAAAAGAAGAGATGATTATTGAGACTGAGGGAGTGAAGGTAAACTTTGGAGACTTCTGGGCATTGAAGGGAATAGACATCAAGGTGGCGAGAGGCGAGATTATTGTCATCCTCGGGCCTTCAGGTTCGGGTAAGTCCACCTTCATCAGGACCTTGAACAGGCTACAGCCGCACAATGGCGGCACAATAGAAATAGACGGGATAACCATGGATGAGGACACCACGGTCAAGGATCTGAAGTACGTCAGATCCGAGATCGGTTTCGTTTTCCAGCAGTTCAATCTATTCCCCCACCTGACCATCATGGAGAACATCACTCTCGCTCCAATGAAGGTCAAGGGGATGAGCAAGAGGGAGGCCGAGGCAAAGGCCGAGGAACTCCTAGAAAGAGTCGGCATACCCGAGCAGGCGTACAAGTACCCAAGCGGACTATCCGGTGGGCAGCAGCAGAGGGTCGCAATAGCACGTGCGCTAGCAATGGATCCGAAGATAATGCTGTTCGACGAGCCAACATCAGCTCTCGACCCCGAGATGATCAAGGAGGTTCTGGACGTCATGGTCGACCTGGCAAAGAGGGACATCACCATGATCGTGGTAACTCACGAGATGGGATTCGCCAAGGAAGTGGCAGACAGAGTCATCCTCTTCGACGAGGGCCACCTGATCGAGGAGAACACACCAGACGAGTTCTTCGACAATCCACAGCATGAAAGGACCAAGCTATTCCTTGAGCAGATTCTATGAATGATGACTGACTACTGGCTAATCCAGTGGGCGACCCTGTCATGTATGGTGCTACGGAAGGTAAGTAGCTGCAAAGTTGGTCCATTCAGGTCCACAGTTACGGTAGCACCTCTTGTGAAGTGGAACTCGTCCCAGCCATCAGCCACCACGTAGCCTCTGTGCATGTCACTTGTCATCAGAGTCGGCTCACCTGTCCACGCCCAGTATGAACCATCCTCCGACCGATCCCCCCTAGGCAGGTCTCTAGCCACGAATAGGTACCTGTTGTCAATCTCGTCGAGAGGAAACGTAGTCCCCTCTATGTTGGCCACATGCCTGAACCAGGCGCCCTGGCCGAGGAATGTAGAGAAAAGGCACCCAGAAGAGTGCTGCATGACATCAATCCCCTCAGATGCCCTCTGGAGTCTATATTTTGAGGGCTGGTACTGGTGTGTGTTCGCCACCAGCAGGTCATTCAGGGCGGGGTCAGTCACTATCTTGTTACCACTGGTAGTAACAATCTCTGCTTGTAGACGCGGCAGCGTATTGACGATCGCCCCTCCATTTATTGCGGTCCTGACATCTTCCGCAAAACTATCTGGGTCACTCCCCATATAGAATCCATATGAGCCATCGTCGTCATCGGCCCGTGGATGGCTATTCACCCCCATTACCGGGGTCTTGTCGTCCACGGAGTGGGCTATGGAAGTCAGGGTCCCATCGCCACCTAGGACAACTACCAGATCTGGGTCATCGAAATCCCCCCTACGGACCGTCTCTCTTGCTGTATAGTCGACCCTCACCGAGCCTTGCCTTTCCAGCTCATCCAATACCTTCCTGACGGTTTCTAGGGCCTTGTCGTGAACCTCCTCGAAGTTCTTCTTGTAGACAACAAGCACATCGGTCACGTCTTCGTCCTCGTCCTACCCTCTAAGTCGTCCCATATAGGAGACTCGCCTCTCCATTTTCCGAATTATTGTGACCTCTGTTGCATGCCTTCATCAGCATCGAGCTCCCGCGAGATGATGTGAGAGTACCACTGGCGGTGATTTTCCTTGTCATCTCCGCCCCGCTTTCGGGGTGCTTGCAAGTCGAGGAAGACCCCTGCCCAGACTCGAACTGCTTCCCCCTTACATCCGATGCCTTGAATGGCATACTCTCTGATACTAGCTCATTCAACGTCCTAACCTATTCTCAAATGTACGACAGACTGAGGGTGGAAACAACCGCCTCCTCCACTGTCCAAGGTCAATTTGGAGAGGTGTACTGGAGCGTGGCGAAGGACGACTCCAAACAACTCAGATCCGTCGCCACTAGGGTCACTCTAGGTACATATTCGATGAACAACGAGGTAATTGAAGGTGGCGAAATCACCAACATCAGGATCGGAAATGTCTGGTTCGAGGGCAGGGACGAGGCGCCAAATTATTCGGATCCGTTCGAGGAATTCGCGCAGTTGTCAACCATGGACCCTGACGGGGACTGGCCTCCTTTCGGATTCGACACTACTCAGATTTCTGGACTGGACTGGAGGATCACGGGGGACGAGTCATCACTGCAGCAAGTCGCATCTGCAACTAATTCCTCACACACAATCGTCCTCGAGTTGATGGGGAGCCCTCCGATCATCACTTCCATAGAGACATATGCAGGAGATGAAGATCAATTCGCACTTACTATTTCCACAGGAGAAGAGGTCGAATTGGCCCTGAGGGAAGATATCGAAAGGGCGCCTCTGGGATTTAGCCCGGATGGAACATCCTTAGTCGAGGGCGGGGTTACCCAGTGGGCTGGCTCAGTTCAGAGTGGCTTTGCAACGGAAGCTAATCCATCCGAACTGGTCATTCACGGAATCATAGGCTCAGACGATAATGCTTCTACGGCCTCCTCGATGAAATTGGACTCTGGGACCTACAATGAAACCCTGGCAGATGGAACTTGGTGGGATTTCATATGGTCCGACCAGGATTCCGACGGACTCGTATCTAGTGGCGACATATATGCCGTCAGGACTAATGCCACGGGGGAACTTAGCATTGCAGTATATGACCTGTGGGCAGATGCATGGACCGGGGGACCTCTCGCGTCACAGGATTAACACAGTCATATTCAAACGGCCCATGGCCAAGGGCCTGACATGTCCGGAGACAGGCATCCCCTGTCACGTCTACTGGTCCATCTCAGGGATCACAGGTCAACGGTAATTCTCGCTTCGATATGCTCCATTCTGAACAAAATCTGGGACCTCGCCCCACCAGTGCTGATTGGGATGGCAATAGACGTCGTCTCAGCTAGAGAGGACTCCTTCCTAGCTGGGATGGGATATCCGGATGTGTACGAACAGCTGTATATACTAACAGGACTGACAGTGTTGATCTGGGTTCTCGAATCATTATTCCAGTATTTCTACGCAGTTCTTTGGAGGAATCTTGCTCAGACCGCACAGCATGAGCTCAGGATGTCCGCCTATTCACACATTCAAGACTTGGAGATGCAATGGTTCTCGGAGCAGTCTACAGGTGGATTGATGTCCATAATGAACGATGACGTCAATCAACTAGAGAGATTCCTCGATCAAGGGGCCACCGACCTCCTTCACGTGGCAACCACGATTATCGTTGTCGGGGGGATAATGTTCACCGTCGCACCGGAAGTAGCCCTGCTAGCAATTATCCCCGTCCCCGTGATAGTCACAGGGTCTTTCATGTATCAGCGAAGGATCGGGACACGCTACTCCCTAGTCAGAAACAAGGTCGCAGAGCTAAATGCCCTGTTGAACAATAATCTCCAGGGAATCACAACCATCAAGTCATTCACAGCCGAGAAGAGAGAGGCGAGCCGTGTCGAGGCCGCTTCCACCTCATACAGAGATGCAAATCGCGAGGCAATCAGACTCTCCGCATCCTTCGTTCCGATAATCAGAATGGCCATATTATTCGCCTTCACTGCAAACATGCTCGTCGGAGGTTGGTTTGCGCTAGAGGGAAAAATAAGCCTGGGCGCATACTCCGTGATTGTCTTCATCACCCAGAGGCTTCTTTGGCCCCTGACCCGTCTCGGAGAAACATTTGACCTATACCAGAGGGCCATGGCATCTACCACGAGGGTTCTGGACCTGCTAGACACGGAAGTCGGTATCGTGGAGGGGGAAACCGCCATCGACAAAGTCAGCGGCGAGATTTCCTTCAGTGACGTAAGCTTCTCTTATCCGGGAAGGGAGACTGTCCTGGAGGGCGTCAACCTGACAGTCCCTTCTGGAAAGACCGTTGGCTTGGTGGGCTCGACTGGCTCTGGAAAGACAACAATGGTCAGGCTCCTTCTCAGATTTCACGATCCCGATCAAGGTTCGGTTTCGTTGGACGGCCATGATGTCAGGGAACTAACCCTGGACTCACTCAGAGGTTCGATATCCCTCGTCAGTCAGAACACCACACTATTTCCTGGTACCGTAATGGACAATGTGAGGTATGGCAGCCCATTGGCCAGTGAGGACGAAGTTTTCGAGGCTGCCAGGATAGCAGAGGCGGTATCATTCATTGAAAATCTCCCTGAGGGTTGGAATACCGACATAGGCGAGGGAGGGCACAAACTTTCGGGTGGTCAGAGGCAAAGGATTGCAATAGCCAGAGCGGTACTAAAAGACGCCCAAGTATTGGTCCTAGACGAGGCCACCAGCAATGTAGACAACGAAACAGAGGCAGCTCTGAAGAGGTCCATAGGATTGATCTCCAGAGATAGGACCACTTTGATTATCGCGCACAGGCTATCCACAGTTAGGAATGCGGACATGATTGCGGTTCTGGGCGACGGCGGCATTACAGAAACCGGAACCCACGAGTCCCTTCTGGAGTCGGGAGGGCTGTATTCTAGACTCTGGGCGGTCCAGACAGGTGAGCCAGGGGAACACAGGGGGTGATGAATTGGCAGATGACGATTTCCCTCCGACATTCCCCGAACTGGCTAAGATGATCGGAATATCGCCAGAATCGATTGGTGACGGGAAATGCACGGTTAGAACGACCGTCCAGAAAGAGCACCTAAACGCAGGAGGGGTCGCTCACGGTGGGCTCCATGCTACGATGCTGGACACTGCACTAGGGGGGGCACTAGTGTCGGCCCTCTCCAAGGAAGAGTGGTGTGCAACAGCGGAGATTGATGTTTCTTACATCCGGCCAGCAATAGAGGGCGACACACTCGGGGCATCGGGAAGGATCGTCAAGAGGGGAAAGAATCTGGCTCACTTGGAGGGGGAAATTATCGATCATAATGGAAGGCTGATAGCCACAGCCAAGGGGACATGGGCCATCTGGGTCCCTAGTGGCTCGGGCAGGCCCGGAAACAGGTGATGACGGGAACACCTTGATGAGGAGACGCCCTCCCCTATGCACCATGGCACGCGTAGACTCAATGCTATGGTTCATGCTAGGTTTCGCTCAATTGATACTCGGCCGCGACATCGGCGGAGGGGACCCAACTCTGGAACTTCTGGGCATCATCCTGCAGGGAACTGGAGGCAGCTCGGTAATTCTTGGAATATACTTCCTCATGTTCCTGGCCAGGCATGAGAAAGAGTTCGCCGATGGGTACTCGAAGATGGAGAAGACTGCCTTCCTCAGGGATGCAGAAGGCCGAATAATCGACCTAGAGGATACCACGCCTAAAGCCGTAAAGGCAGTTTGGTATGTAATCCCAGCCGGACTGACCCTGATTGGCGCCATGGCTTGGCTAACTGGATGAAAAGATGGCATTAGATGACATGATTGACCGGATGATCGAGAATCCGGCCTACGACCAGATGGGCGGATATCAGCTGTTCCTGAGGAGATTTGCTATCCCAGTCGTTCTGATATTGATCGCCCTCTTCATCTACACCGCTTTGGATGAGTACCTCAGCAGTAGTTTGAATCTGATAGTGACTTCTGCACTCACCGGCCTATGTGTTGGTCCAATCCTCGCATTGGAGAGGTACACTGCAATGAGAAAGCAGAACAAGTAATATAACGCAGACAAAATTAGCCGAATGGGTCAAATGCCTAACCCTCCCGTAGGTGTTCAATGGTAGACATTGACGACTTCAACATTTTCGATTTGGTTGGGCTGGGGGAGGCAACGGGTCTCGAGTTCATTTTCGCAGCATCAGCTCTTCTAGGAGGGATTTTGTTCCTCTTGTGGTTCATACTAATGACAGTTGGAGGGGTGGCCGAAGGGGTCTTCGAGGGACTCTTCGGATTAGAGATAGACGTACTAAGTTCGGATGCCTCGTTCAAGGCCCTTACCTTCCAAGGAGTCATGGCATTCATGATGTTCTTCGGACTGGCTGGTTTGTTCGTCCTGAAATCTGACGGCTCCGATCCAGTCGCAGTGGCCGTTGGAGGGATTGCAGGCACGGCATCAATGTACGGGACAGCCAAGCTATTCGAGCTATTCTTAGCGATGCAATCTACTGGCAATGTGGAGATTGAGGACGCGGTCGGATCCAAGGGCACGGTATACCTGGTGATACCCCATGAGGGCGTTGGTCAGGTTCAGATTGAGACGGGTGGCTCCCTTTCTACATACAACGCAAGGTCAGCCGATCAGCAGGAGATTGGAACTGGGAGAATGATTGAGGTCGTGGGAACTCTGGGAGAGGTCCTACTGGTGAAGAGGATTTGAGATTCTCTGAAGTATTTGCTCCACGAAACCCTTCTTTCGCCTTTGCCGGCAAAGACTTCATGACTGGGAACTCCTTCTTGGGTTCAGGAGTGACTACGAATGGCAACAGCAGGAGCAATTGGGACGATTGGAATTTTTGCGATAATACTGGTACTAGTGGCTGTGGTGATATTTTTCTCACAGAGGTACAAGAGATGCCCTCCAGACCAAGTTATGGTGATTTACGGGCGGACGGCAAAGCAGGCAGATGGCAAGGCAAAGCCTTCCAAGGTGGTGCATGGAGGTGCCGCTTTAGTATGGCCCCTGATTCAGGACTACGCATACATATCATTGAAGCCGATGCCAATCAACATTGATCTAAAGGGCGCCCTTTCACTCCAGAACATCAGGATTAACGTCCCTAGCACATTCACTGTTGGCGTTAGTAAGGAGCCATCCATAATGGCCAACGCTGCAGAGAGGCTATTGGGATTCAAGATACCCGAAATAGAGAAGCTCGCCGAGGAAATCATCCTCGGCCAGCTACGTCTCACAGTCGCCTCTCTGACAATTGAGCAGATAAACCAAGACAGAGACGCCTTCCTCTCCCTGATTACACAGAACGTAGATCAGGAGCTAAGAAAGTTCGGACTAACACAGTTGAACGTCAACATCGTCGACATCACTGACGAGTCGGACTACATCGAGAGCATCGGTAAGAAGGCTGCTGCAACTGCAGTCGAGAATGCCCGCGTCGACGTTGCAAACGCCGAGAGGGACGGTGCAATAGGGGCTGCCAATGCAAACAAGGAGAGAGAGATTCAGGTCGCCAACGCAAACGCAGATGCGGAGATGGGTCGAAAGGAAGCCGAGCAGAGGGAGAGGGTTTTCGTCGAGCAGCAGGAGGCAATGGCAATTGCTGGTGAGAACACGGCACAGGCAGAGATCGCGGGAGCAAACGCGGACCTTGCTGAGGCAGAAGCTCATGCAAAGAGGAGGGCCGACGTCGCCACTGCTCAAGCTGAGGCAGAGATTCAACGAGCATTATACTCAGAAGAGGAAGAGAGGCTTCGCGCCACAGAAATTGTTCAAATCAACATCCAAAAGCAGCAGATAGAGATCGCTGCCGAGGCCGAGGCAGAGCGACAACGCAGAGTTGCACGTGGTGAGGCCGACGCAATTCTAGCCAAGTATGAGGCCGAGGCGGAAGGTATCCAGAAGGTCCTTGACGCAAAGGCCCAGGGTTACCAGAGCCTTGTTTCAAGTGCATCAGGCGATCCCAAGGCTGCGGCGACACTACTGATGGTTGAGAAGATCGAAAGCATGGTTGCCGCACAGGTCGAGGCAATTAGGAACCTCAAGATTGACAAGATCACAGTGTGGGACAGCGGAAACTCTCCTGATGGAAACTCCGCTACCAGCAACTTCGTTAGCAGCTTGGTCCAGAGTCTTCCACCGATCCATGATGTAGCCAAGATGTCAGGCGTCGAACTACCCGACTATTTGGGTTCAATGACAGAAGATGAGTCCTGATTGGACATCAGACATCCTCATGTGCTCAACCTATCTGGGTGTGCCATGGAAGATACAGGCGTCGTAATAGTGGGAGGGGCCAGGACTCCCTTCTGCGAGTGGCTCGGAGGAAAGAGGGGCGACGGCGGACCTGGTGGCAGACTCTCATCTATCAGTGCTGAGGAGCTAGGCTCTATTGCCATAAGGGGAGCAATGGAAAAGACCGGTACAGACCCAAGTGAGATTGACCATGTGGTCATGGGTCACGCCCTTCAGACATCCTCACAGGCAATTTTTGGCGCTCGTCGAGCCGGTCTAAATTCTGGAATCCCCAACGAGGTCCCTATGCTTACACTGAACAGGCTATGCGGCAGTGGAGCCCAATCAGTCGTAACTGCGGCTCAGATGATCATGCTCGGAGAGGCAGAGGTCGTGGTAGCAGGGGGAATGGAAAACCTCAGTCAGGCACCCCATGTCCTTCGGGACATGCGAGATACGTACAAGCTTGGAAGGCCCCCCAGGCAGGGCGACGAGGTTCCAAAGGACATGGAAGACTACCTTTTCACAAATCTCAGGGATGACGTATGCGGATATTTCATGGCCCAAACAAGTGACGAGTTATGCCGTAGAGTTGGCGTCACAAGGGAGGAGGCGGACAGTTTTGCGGCAATGAGCCATCAGAAGACCGAGAGTAGTATTTCCGAGGGTACTTGGAGGCAAGAGATAGTAGAGGTCGAGACGCCCGATGGCACAGTGGGATATTCAGACGAGGATCACGTGGTCATCGGCACCACTCAGGAATCACTATCCGGCCTGCGAACCCATTTCGGGCCCGAATCCCTAGTAACTGCTGGAAATGCCTCAGGAGTGGTAGATGGTGCAGCTGCATTGATCGTAAAATCCGCATCTAGGGCAGCCGCTGACGGCGACTCCCCGCTATCCAGGATAGTATCATGGGGGATTGTCGGGCTCGAACCTGCAATAATGGCGCATGGCCCAGTTCCGAGTAGCATTCTCGCATTGGAGAAAGCCGGGCTAGAGGCCAGTGAAATCGATTTGTGGGAAATCAACGAGGCCTTCGCAGGACAGTGTGTCGCCTGCATCAAGGACCTTGGGATAGATCCTGAGAAAGTGAATGTGAATGGTGGCGCGGTGGGCTTGGGGCACCCTCTCGCAGCAACAGGCACAAGGCTCCTTCTAACGCTGTCTTTGGAATTGAGGAGAAGGGGCGGAAGGTATGGCGTAGCCACTGCGTGTATCGGAGGAGGGCAAGGAATTGCCATTGTTCTAGAGTCATTGAACGCGAGAAATTAATTCCGTAGCATTAATCTGTGGCAATATGCGCCAAAGGACCGTTACTATGAGTGCCAGTCGTAAGAGAAGCCTAGTCAAGACCCTCACTTGGAGGATTATCGCTACAACCGACACTTTCATTCTGACTCTTCTTGCCACAACATGGTTTTCCGAGGATTTGGGGCTCGAATCAACTGAGGCCTTTGCACTTGCTGGTACTGTTGCCGGTTTGGAAGTCGTAACAAAAATGGTCCTGTACTACTTGCATGAAAGGGGATGGAGCTCCTTGGATTGGGGGCAGGACGAAGAAATCCTCTCAGAAAATTCCGAGTAGTCCTCCGACTACTGCACCACCCGCTATTATCGCACCCAGTGAGGAACCGATATTCCCTAGTGCCGTAACAAGTAGGACCTTCCCAACCCGATTTTTCCATAGGAGGGAGGCCGAGTCGAGGGCTAGAAAATCACTGGCGTCCTTTCCTGTCGGGGAAGCGACCTTCAGTTGGGTATAGCCAGCAAACCATCCTGCAGCTACTGTTGGATTGAGCGACGTGATTGGGGAGGCAATGGCCCCTACAATCACAGAAAGAGGATGCCCCCTAGCAATTGCCACGCCGATTCCGGCAAGAGCTGCGTTCAGGATAAGCCACGTCTCTGCAGTCTCTCTCAATTCGCCGAAGTGGCCATTCTGGACCATCCATAGGCAAGCCGCCACTAGCACCAGTGGGATTCCCCACATTATCGCCCTTGGCCAGATCGACTTGCGTGGCTTTTCAGTAAGTTCTTCCATCCTCTTGCCGACGAATCCTTCGGAATCCGAAAGATGCTGGACAATTCCTTTGATGTGTCCAGCTCCAACTATGGCGAGAATCCTGCCTTCCTTCCTTTCTCTGATTTGTTTAATCCTCCCAGCTATGTATTCATCTCGCTCGTCGATTAGAACCTCTCCTGCCCTGGGGGCAACGGAACGAGCCTCCTCCATCAGATTGCTTAGGAGATCGGTATCCTCTAGGACCTCGTCCAGATCGATCTCCTCGTCTTCCTCATCGGCCCAAAGTAGCGTGTCGAGAACCCTCCATTTCTCCCTGATGCTCATCTTCCCCCATGCTCTTCGGAGAGTGGAAACAACGTCCCTGTCCACCAATTCAACTGGAATTTCTGCTTCCCTGGCCTCCAAAACAGCCGCTAGAAGCTCAGCTCCGGGTTTTTCACCGGTCGAGACCCCCATACGACGCTGTTCAGCAGCCAGTGCAGTTTGCAAAATGATCATCGCCGACTTCCCTTCATTGATGATCTTCAGAAGGTCCTCCGAATCAATGGATTCTGGTTCTGTGAGGGAAGCCATCCTCGACTCGCACAGTTCCACGGCAACTATGTCCGGCGAGTATTGGGAAATCTGCTCCTTGACTAGTTCCACCGACTTACTACTCACATGAGCTGTCCCGATAATCCTCAGGCCCTCATCAAAATCAATCACATTGGAGCTATTTGTCATGATTTCACCCAATTCCGTCCATAACTGAGAATAAATCGGAATGCTCTCTGACATCGTGAACCCTGATGATGTCCACGCCCTTGTCCTTGGCCATAGCAGCAACCCCCAGAGTTCCGGCAAGCCTATCCTCGGACAAGTCCCTTCCAAGCATTTGCTTGAACATGCTCTTCCTGCTTACTCCCCACATCAGGCTCATTTCATCTGATGGAACCACCGATCTGCCGGACGAGAGAAGGGAGATGTTGTGCTCCAGCAACTTTCCGAACCCTATTCCCGGATCTACAATGACGTTAGATGGCTCCACCCCTCGCTCAATCAGCCTTCTGGATGTGGAAATTAGGCCATTCCTAACTTCCTCCAAAACATCCCCATACGTGGGGTTCTCTTGCATGTTGGATGGTAGCCCCTTCATGTGCATTAGGCATATGGGGCATTCCGCTTCAACAATCAGATCAGCCATCCTCGAATCCCCGAGCGATGAAACATCATTCACCATGTCGGCTCCAGCATCCAGAGCCATCCTAGCCACATACTCCCTCCTCGAGTCTATGGATATCCCTGCTTCGGGCAACTCGTCCCTGACAGCCTCAATTATTGGAATAACACGACGAGCCTCCTCCTCCTGACTAACCTCCACGGCTCCCGGACGAGTTGATTCACCCCCTATGTCTATCCATTCTGCACCTTCCTCAAACATACTTGTCGCCTTTTCGACGGCATTTTCTATCCCCTCTACCCTAGAATCCGCATGGAATGAGTCTGGAGTCACATTCAACACCCCCATTATGCGGGGAAAACCGCTGTCGCGGCGTTTCAGGATAGGTCGCCAGTCGGCCATGTGTGGGGTGCCATTAGTCGCATGCTTTATGATGTGACGGAGGCCGATTAATGCGATGGTAATGGGAGACGAAGCTCTGGAAGAGTCCCTCAATGCCCCTATCGGGGCAATTTCGGCACCTGAAGTCCCTGAAGGGCCTACTAGTGAGTCACTTGAATTGATGGAGTCCATTATCCAAAGATTACAGCCCTCTGACAGGCACGATATCAGAGACATGATTAGCTACAGGGCACAAGTATCTGGAGGCATGATTGCAATGACCTTGGTGTTTTGGTGGATTACAATCGACAAAGGCGCCGAATCACTTGGGGATTCAGAAATCCCCTTGTCGGCCTTCGGAGGATTCACATTCAGAGAGATAAGTATGATTGTTCCCGCTCTTTCACTCCTTGCGACCCTCGTTATGTCGATAGGAAGGGAAACTGGAAATGCCATTCTGAACAACATAGGAGGGGGATTAATCGTGTTAGTTGTTTTCTACATATCAGAGCCATTTGGGAGCACCATCCTTGGCTCAGGAATAGATGCACAGTCAGCAGCATTCGCTTCAGGGCGGCTCGTCGCTATGGCACTAATGATCGGCCTAGCAACCAAGTTCTTCTGGGATGCAATCCTATTGCAGTGGGTGAGAAGTACGATGATGAACATGGGTGTGGACTTATTCCCCTCCGAAGAGCAAGAGGAATTCGTCAGTCATGCTGATGAGGCTCCCCCTCTGGGGTGAATCCGTGAGCGAGCAAAAGGAGCCGCGCCTTTCTGTCCTTAGACTAGGCCATAGAATCGAAAGGGACAAGAGGATTACATCGCATCTAGGGCTTACAGCCAGGGCATTCGGGGCCGATGAGATAATTCTCTCAGGGGAAGAAGACGATACCCCCCTGGAGACATGGAAGGAAGTTTCCGAGAGGTTCGGTGGAACTCTTGAGTGCAGGTACGAGCCCAAGCCTATGAGGTGGCTGCGTAACTTTTCAAAGGAAGGAGGAAGGATTGTTCATCTCACCATGTACGGTAAATCATGGCGTGAGATCTCGGAAATCATTCCTTTCGATGGCCCAGTAGTTGTAGTGGTCGGGGGAACCAAGGTCCCAGGGGAACTCTTCGGGATTGCCGATTACAACGTCGCAGTCGGCAATCAGCCACACTCAGAGGTAGCAGCTCTAGCAGTATTTCTGGACACATGGAGGGGTGAATTGGGGTCCGAAAGGTTCTCCGATGGTACGGTTGAGGTAGTCCCTAGCGATAGCGGCAAGAAGATAGTAACCAAAGAAGACTAGTGCCTAGAAAACCTCTTCCCTTTCTCAATGATTAAGAGTCTTACTTGAGCAGGTTTGCTGATGTCGGCAACCGGGACACGACGCGGATTCGTTCCCGGCGCCGGTATCCCGGGTGTGGAAGATCCACCGGCCTTCCAAGATGCAGCAGATTTGTTATTGGATTCTACGGGAATTGATCAGCCCAGCGATGTCTCCGGTTTACTGATTCTTGCAGATGGAACTAGGTTCACAGGAAGGCTATTCGGCGCCGATGCCATAGCTCAGGGGGAGTTAGTTTTCACTACTGGAATGTGTGGTTACCAAGAGAGCCTCACTGATCCATCCTTCGCCGGGCAGGTACTCACATTTACGTGGCCTCTGTTGGGTAACTATGGGATAATACCTGGAATTTCTGAGTCATCGGGAGTTCACCCTAGAGGGGTTGTTTGCAGGCAGATGATGGGGAACCCGGATCACAGGGACTCGATAGGCAGCATCCACGACCTTCTGGCCGCCCATGGGGTTCCTGGGATACAGGGGGTGGATACTAGGGCAATTACCAGGAGGGTCAGGGAGCATGGAACACTCCTTTGTGTGTTCGGCCCCCAAAGTAGGGAGGGCGAGATGGAAACGATCCTTTCGAAAATGAAGCCCCCTGATTTGGATGATTTGGTTGAATCGGTAACTCTCGAGAAACCCGTCTTGATAAATCCCGGTGCACAAGACGGAAATGGGAAGAATCTGCCTAGACTGGCAGTTTTGGATTGTGGAATTAAGCATAATATTCTCAGAGAACTTTCCAAGAGGTTTGAGGTGATTTGGTGCCCCGCCTCTCTCAGTTTCGATGAAATAATGAGTGAATGGAGGCCTGACGCAATTTTCGCATCAAATGGCCCTGGAGACCCCGCACATCCAGGTTCTGCAACCGCCGCTAGGAATACTCTCGCCAGAGCAGTCAGAGAGGATATGCCGGTGATGGGAATTTGCCTAGGTCACCAGCTTATGGGGCTAGCTGCGGGACTTAGGACGTACAAATTGAGATACGGGCACAGAGGGGCCAATCAGCCAGTATTGGACTTGGTAACTGGCAAGGTGGACATCACTAGCCAGAATCACGGTTTTGCAGTCGAAGACCCCGAAAGAGGAATGCTGGCACCTCATCCTAGCGGTGCATGCTCAGAATCCGGAGAGAATACTCTCGAAGCCGACTTTGAGGTTAGGCACGTAAACGCCAACGACAGGACAGTAGAGGGACTCGATCTGGTTGGAAAGCCTGCGTTCACAGTTCAGTTCCACCCAGAGGCTTGCCCAGGCCCACATGACGCCTCGCCTCTTTTCGATAGATTTGCTGATATTGTCGAAGACCATCTGTCAGGAGACCCCCAAGCTGCGATAATTGGAGGAGGTGGTAGCTGATGCCTCGTCGTGATGATCTCCGTAGAATAGTAATCCTTGGTAGCGGGCCAATCAGGATAGGACAAGCCGCAGAGTTCGACTTCTCAGGGTCCCAGGCTTGCAGAGCACTACGCGATGACGGATACGAGGTCATCCTGATTAACTCCAACCCAGCTACCATCCAGAATGATCCAGAGATGGCTGACAGGATATACATCGAGCCCCTTCTTCCCGAGGTAGTTAGGAGAATTCTAGAGATGGAGAAGCCCGATGCCCTCCTAGCCGGGATGGGTGGCCAGACTGCCTTGAATATCGCCTCAGCATTGGCCAAGGATGGAACCTTGAACGAGTTGGGGGTGGAGCTGATTGGCTGCGATTTGGCTTCTATTGATGAGGCAGAAGATAGGGACCTATTCAAGAGGGTATGCGAGAGCATTGACCTTCCTGTTTGTGAGGCCGTAGCATGTTCGTCCATTGAAGAGGTCCTTTCCGCAGCTGACAAGATCGGGCAGTTCCCCCTCTTGATTCGTCCTGCCTTCACGCTTGGCGGATTAGGCGGCGGAACTGCATTCAACAGGGGCGAATTAGTCGAGATAGCCAGTCAGGGGCTTCTTCAGTCCGCCATAGGGCAAGTCCTCATCGAGGTCAGCATATTGGGCTGGCAGGAGCATGAATACGAGGTAATGAGGGACGCATCGGACAATGCGATAATTGTCTGCACTATGGAGAATCTAGACCCAATGGGGGTCCACACGGGGGAGTCAGTAGTAGTAGCACCTCAGCAGACCCTCTCTGATCAGGATCACCAAATGCTTCGGGACGCAGCCCTCAAGTTGATTCGCAGACTAAACATCAAGGGTGGGTGCAATGTTCAATTTGCAGTCGAGCAATCAACCGGGCAGTACAGAGTCATCGAGGTAAATCCGAGAGTTTCAAGATCCTCCGCTCTTGCATCCAAGGCCACAGGCTATCCAATAGCCAGAATGGCCGCACTCATAGCTGTAGGATACACCTTGGATGAGCTTCCAAATCCCATTACTGGGGAGGGAACTACTGCTGCATTTGAGCCCACACTAGATTACTGCGTGGTGAAAATTCCAAGATGGCCATTTGACAAATTCAGGACAGCAGATAGGGTAATTGGCACTTCAATGAAGTCAACTGGCGAGGTTATGGCGATAGGGAGGTGCTTCGAAGAAGCATTCCTCAAGGCATGGGCTAGTCTGGAATACGGACAGCCACACCCAAGACCCCTTACTATGGCCGACGCATCCGGCGGCGAAACGATGGATGAGAGGGCCTCTGAATCCCTCCCTACGGCCATTCTTGAAGACTGGTTGAGAATTCCTACTGACAGGAGGATGGGTGCATTGATGGAAGCCTTCAGGAGGGGGTATTCGATAGAGGACGTCCGAGACCTCACAGGAGGCGTGACAAGGTGGTTCTTGCATAGATTTGAGAATATGGCTGCTATAGAAACAGAAATCCGGGCAGCTGGAGAAATGGGAGTAAGGCCTTCCGAGGTTCCCGAGTCTCAATTGAGGTCCTGGAAGGGAGCGGGATTCACTGACTTACATATCGCGGACGCACTGGCAGGTTTCCCGTCATCGGGATTCAAGGAACTCCCTGCAGGCAGGGACGAGTCTGCGGTCACCTCCAGAAGGCATCAGTTAGGGATTCACCCAAGGTTCCGAATGGTCGACTCCTGCGCAGCAGAATTCGCTGCCGTCACTCCTTACTACTACGCTACTTATGAGGGCGGCTCGGCCCCTTCTGGTATTGATCACGTACCCGGTCTAGATGATTTCATTAAACAGAGAATCGTTGTCATCGGCTCAGGACCAATAAGGATCGGCCAGGGGATAGAGTTCGACTATGGGTGCGTTCACGCTGTAGGGGCTATTCGTGACATGGGTCATGAGGCCATCATAGTAAACAACAATCCCGAGACAGTCTCTACAGATTTCGACACCAGCGACAGACTCTACTTCGACCCCCTTTCATTGGAATCAGTCTCAGAGATATTACTACGCGAGAAGGCCCACGGAATACTCCTCCAATTTGGCGGCCAGACAGCAATCAACCTAGCATTGCCGCTAGCTGACAGCCTCCCTCACTTGTCATCAATGGGACTCGACCTAGTTATCGAGGGAACTACCCCGGGAGCCGTGGATGAGGCAAGTGACCGTGAGAGATTCGAGGATTTCGCAGATAGAAACGGCCTAAGGATGCCTAGGGGTTCCACCGCAATAGATCCCGATGGGGTTAGAAGGGCTGTGGCCGAGATTGGCTACCCGGTACTGATTAGGCCTTCTTATGTCCTAGGTGGAAGGGGTATGGAGATACTTTCTGACAACAGTCAGTTGGATGCATACATGAATGAGGCATACTTGGCACCTGACAGGCCCTTACTTATTGACGAGTACCTAGGAAATGCCGTGGAGCTGGATGTCGATGCCGTATGCGACGGAGAACAAGTATTGGTCGGCGCTATCATGGAGCACCTAGAGGAGGCTGGTATCCATTCTGGCGACTCCACTTGTTTCATACCGCCACAGAACATTTCACAGAGTATCCTATCGGAGGTTGAGGAATGGACCAAGAGAATTGGAATTAGGCTAGGGATTAGGGGATGCTTCAACATTCAATATGCAATTCGCGATGAAGTACTCTACGTGCTGGAGGTCAATCCAAGGGGGTCCAGAACATTCCCCTTTGTTGCAAAGGCCACAGGTGTCCCTCTGGCCAGGATTGCAGCCAGGCTAGCATTGGGGGAGAAGCTCTCCGATCTAGAAATCCCCGAACCTCAGACGGAAGCAGTCTGCGTCAAGGCACCAGTTTTCCCATTCATCAAACTAAGGGGACTCGATCCGGCCCCGGGACCAGAGATGAAATCAACTGGCGAAGTCATGGGGTCCCACGTCAGACCAGCAGCAGCTTATCTCAAAGCGAGACTTGCAACAGAGCTTCCCGTTCCGACTACCGGTGGCGTGTACATCACCGTGAAGGATGAGGACAAGCACGAAATGATAGAATTGGCCAGAAGACTTCACGATTTGGGATTCCGTTTGCATGCCACCAGAGGTACAGCTAGGGTTCTTCGCGAAGTGGGCGGAATAGAGGTTGAGACTTGCTATAGGATAGCTGAGAGAATGTCCCCCGACGCTCTTGACCTGATGAGGAAGGGGATGATTCAGTTGGTAATTAACACCCCTCGTTCTACAGGGGGAGCTGTATTGGACGGGAATATGATGAGAAGACTAGCTGTAGAGTTGAACATTCCCTTCGTCACCACTATGGCAGGAGCAAGGATGGAGGTAGAGGCGATTGCCGAGATGCAGATTGGCACCCCAGAACCCAGGCTGCTGGAAATCGCCACTCTGAGCTAATCTTAATCGATGAAAACCCTCGATGAGATTTCCTCCAGGGATACCTCACAGAACTCCCCCTCTCTAAGATTGTAATCAGATAACTCCATGCCACCCGTGGATTTTCGGTGTAGGCTAAGCACCACATTTCCCAAAGCCTCGAAGATTCTCCTGACCTCCCTCTTCCTTCCCTCTTCGATGGTAAGTAAGGCACTATATTCACCTTCCAAGGAAATTTTCGCCTTCTTCGAAATATAATTCTCGCTCTTCTCACCATCTGAAACTGAGATTCTGACGCCATTCCTGATTGACCTGACCTGTTCTTCGTCTATTACCGACTGAGTTTCGACTCTGTACGTCTTGCCCACGCCCCTCCTTGGATCGGTGATTCTATGGGCAATTTTTCCGTCAGTTGTAACTAGAAGGAAGCCCGTGGTTCCCTCATCAAGCCTCCCTACGGTTACCAGTGAATGAAACGTCCTGGAATCGAGGGCGCCTCTGAAAATCTCGAAGACCGAAGTCTTGCCAAGCTCAGCCTCTTGTTCGTTAAGTCTTGAGCAGATTACACCAGCCGGCTTATTGAGTAGGAAATATTTGTCCTCGCTGAGAAGTTCGATAAGCTCCCCATCGAACGAAACAACCCTCTTCTTCGGGTTGAAATCATATGCTATATCCTTGACAATTTTCCCATTTACGGTAACACGGCCACTCCAAATCGCATCCTTCACATCGTTTTTTGACTTGAAGGCTCCAGACTTTGAAAGGAACTGGTGAAGCCTCATCTAATCCACGCCCATATTATTTTCAATCTACCCTGAATGTACACACCTCGGGCCTTGCGAAGAACCGATGCCTGTTTCTTGCAACTAAGTCGTAGGCCATGTCCCTAATTGGAAGTGGCACCAACCAAAGAATTGGGAACCAAATTTTCCAATGCCACTTAAGGTACAGTAGGCACCTAATAGCCGCAGAAGATTTCACGAAAACCTCACCCCCTCTGAAAAGATAGACAGTATCTGCCTCCCTTTTCCAAATCTCCATCCCTGAAATCAACTCTTCCCCCTCTTTGGAAGCTATTTCCCTGTATGCTATGTCTGCCTCCTTGTGTAATCTCGGATCCATGAAATTAGCCAGTCCGTGGCATAGGCCACAGTCTCCATCCAATAGGAGGGCATCTCGACCCTCTGAAATATGCAAGTTCAGACCTCCTCTGCCGACCAAGTATGAACCAGAACTCCCTCTGACATGTGGACCAAATCAGGTTTCAGTAAATCCTCGATTCCTAAGTCATAAATCCCGGTCAGCGAGTTTGAATTAATCGAAGCCCGACCTTCTCTGAACTTCCACGGATCATGCTGCGTATGTGCGATGCAGAGCTTTCCCCTGTGGACCGTGTAGAGGCAATATCTCTCAAATAGAAATTCTTCGAGAGTGCCCCTTTCAGCCTCTCTAACTTCTCCAATTGCCTTGCATGTCCCCTCTATGCCAACTCCTCCATCCTTCCTCTCACTATTCCAACTGTAGGTCCATCCATCGACGTCCAATCTGGCTTTGCAATATCTGTATGGCAACCCATAAGCCCATGGGGCATAGTTGCAGGTAACTAGGCTCTGCGCGTCAAGCGTGATAAAAAGAACACCAGACCTACTTCCCTTTGTCACGTATGTCCTGATATTGAATTCTGGGAAAGTAGAAATCCCGGGGATACTGAAAGTAAGCCTAGGTCTTACGTTCGTCATCATGAAGGGTATCGTACCAACATACGCTTTCCCCTCAAAGGTATCCAACTTGAGGCCTTCTGGGATGTAAGGGGCAAGCCTCTCAGGATCCACTTCCCAGTGGAGGAAACTTAGGTTTCTCCATTCCTGAATTAGTGCATGACTTCTGGGTGGCATTGGGAATGGAAGATGATCAGTTCTCATCAATACACCCCTTCAGATGTTAGAAACGACCCCAATTAGAGAATCTCTATCCATCTCGGCCATCAGGGAACTGATTCTCGGACCATAGTCCCTTCCAAGTATTACTAGGTATAGCGATACGTACGCTTGCCTGTTACTAAGGCCCGAATCAGATGCAGATGAACGGACCGTTTCACTAATCGAATCCTCATCCCAGTTGCAAGACTCAAGCCTCCGAGCTAGCAATTCAAGGAAGGAACGCGATTCTTCGTCGATTTGGGACCTTGCTTCCTCTCCTACCTCGCTCTGGATGACGATCCTTGACCCCTCAGGAAAATGGTCCCCGCCTATCCAGCTCCTCATCTTCTCCAGCCTACTTCTCAATGAAGTGCCCGGCTCATCTGAAAGATGCCCACTTCTCCTCAGTGAACTCCAGACACTGTCGTCGTCCGACTTTATCTGGGCTAGCATTGAGAGATGCCTGAATGAAACGCCTCCAACTGAGTCAGAAGGATCCGAGTCCCGAGAAACCTGGCTAAGCCTCATCGCACCCCTGCGAGTCTCTACTGAGATCCTCTTCCTCTTGCTCATTCCCTCTTCTTCATTGGGGGGATTGGAAACTAGACGTTCGTATTCATCCGCTGTAAGAAACATCATTGCCCCAGTGTCGAACTCAATGTGACGATTCATTTTGCTTCTAGCAATGACATATCGAAGAATTTCTGGAGGAACTATGGAAAGTGCTTCCATCGGGCCTATGGTCACTCCAGAAGAACTTGACATTGGCCCCATCCCTTTGAGCTGAATCCACTCATAGACCATCTTTTCAGGGGGGTTTCCGCCCAGAAGTTTGCAAATCGGTATTCCCGTGTCATAGCTACCTCCCGCAGCGCCATGGTCCTTGCCCGCCGGCTCACAAGTTACGCCATGTATCGCCCATCTTGCCGCCCAATCTATCCTCCAGGGCATCTTCCCCTCAGCTAGTCTGATGTCTGATTTCCCTTCGACCCCCTGTCCGTCTATCCAGTGGACGAATGGTCTATCGTATCCCGTCACTTTGACTCCGTCCAGGCTACCGTTCGAACCGATTGGACTGTATGGGAACCAGTCCTCGGGAAGCTCCCTGCCAGAGACCGACTCTATGATTCCGTTAATCTCTTCCCTATTCGTTATTGCAAGATCAATCATTTCCGCAAATTCGCCGTTTTGGTAAGTCTCATGATTCATTATTACTTCAGGCTCGACCCCAATTTGCTTGAGTGCTTCAAGGAAAGGGCGAAGGAAGAATTCGGCATAACTGCCTCCTTCTGGATTGGGCTCTCCATCATCCCCGGGGGCCGGGATATTCGCCAATGGCACACCAATGTAGGATTCGTAAGAGGGGGAAAGGAAGTCATAGACCCTACGAAGGGGATCCATCGAGTCGACAATGAAAACATATCGAGATTCGAGACCAAAGTCCAGGCAGGCTCTATGAATCATCTCTGCAGATAGAATCTCCCTGAGGTGCCCAATGTGAAATTCTCCAGAGGGGGTAATGCCGGATACCACTACTTGTGGCCCCTCTCGTTCGGAGAGCTTCCGTGCTGCAAAGTCTGCCCAGTGCATCCCTCTTCCTCAGACGGTCACCACTCTGACAAGGCCTCTGAGAGGTACCCCTTCTACCTCATTCCTGTGCGACTTGTTTGCAAGGACCAAACAGAGCTTAACGTCAGCTCCTGCCGCCCTTAGGTTGTTCACAGTCTTGGTCATGGTTGTTCCCCCAGATAGGACGTCGTCAACGACGACACATCGCTTGCCTTCAACATCCGCAAACACCTCTGAGATGTGCCCACCTCCATCGTCACTGATGCTACGGCTGATGGCGATGTCTAGGTCTAATTGCCCCCCGACCGCTTGTGCGAAAGCGATACCGTTGATACTGATTCCAACTACGGTGTCAACATCTTCGCCTATCTCTTCCTCAATAATATCGCAGAAAACGTATGATATGGCCTCAATTCTTCCAGCCTTGACGGCTATCGATCTCCATCCAACTCTGATGTCTTGGGGGCGATCGTCGGACCCGACTCCCCCTGAGGAGAGCCATTTGATTGTAGTCTGCGAAAGGGACATCTCATCCGCTATCTGTTGGGTGTTGAGCCCATCTGAGCGATATTGCTCGACTTTGGCCCGTAATTCGTCGACACTGCTCGTCATCGCCCTTTCCCCCACTACGGTTGCTATGAACCTATTGAGAATAGAATATGGGAAAACGTTGGTTATATTGGAATTAGAAACGACCGGTACTGCCGAATCCGCCCTCGCCTCTTTCGGTCTCACCGAGTCCACTTTCCTCAACTTCTCTGAACGTGATCTCCGGAATCGGAGAAATGAGCAATTGAGCAATCCTCTCGCCCGCCCTAACCGTATAGGAATCCCCTTCTCCGATCCATGTCATGAGTACGAATAGCTCTCCCCTGTAGTCCGCATCAATCGTGCCTATGCTATGGGGGAGGATCAATCCTTTTGACCCCAAAGATGAGCGTGCCCTTACTTGCCCTTCGAATCCAACCGGAATTGCCACCTTCAGGCCGGTCCGCAATTTCACACTCTTCCTGAAAGGCACAACTGAGTCTTCAAGGGCGTAAAGATCCCAGCCGGCAGCGTGTTCGCTACCCATGGTAGGAAGCCTCGCTCCTTCTTCGGTCCTAGCTACTTTGACCTCCAATGCCCCACCCATGTCATCCCCAACAGGCACCCTCACTTTGACCTTGCCTGAGCGAGAGTCCCTCCGGTGAGGTGAAAAGGGACCCAAGCTTCGGCGATTCAATGACGGGTTTCGACTACGAGGAGCTTCTGGACCGGGCACGAGACAGAATACCCGAGGGACTCAGCCAGAGATCACGTTGGACAATGCCAGAACCAGAAATCATGATCGAGGGTAGCCAGACCATTCTTCGAAATTTCTCCGATGTCGTGGATGCCATGGACAGGGACTCAAATCACGTCTATCAGTTTCTGCTGAATGAATTAGGAACTTCTGGCACCAGGGAGCAATCGCGAATCATGCTCAAGGGCCGGGTACCACCAAAGAGGATTAAGGAGAAACTAGTCAGTTATGTCAAGACCTACATCCTATGTAATCAGTGCAAAGCACCAGATACAAGGTTCATCAAAGAGGATCGAACAACTCTGTTAAAGTGCCAAGCGTGTGGTGCCACTAGGCCAGTCAGGCTCTAGAACTCGGGGAGAAGTCTAGGAGAATCTTTCCGCGATTCCTACGTTCATGCATGTGCATTTGCGCCTTTGCAACATCTTCGAATCTCCAAACTGAGTCGATAATTGGATCGATCTGCCGATTTAGCAACATTTCGGAAAGTGTCGAGAGATGCCCCTTGAAAATTGACTCGTCATCTAGGAGTCCCATGTGGACTCCGAAAACGGCTTTGTTGCTGCTCATCATCTTTAGTGGGTCGAAACTGGGAGTATTCCTCCACATTCTCAGAGCAGAAATGACAGATCGCTTGTCGCCCTTTACGGCATTAGACGCACCGAAGAAATACAACTTCCCACCTCTCCTCAGGGCCTTGTATGATTTCATCAGGTTGTTCCCCCCCACTGGGTCCAAAGCGTGGTGAACTCCCTTGCCGTCAGTCAATTCCTTGCAGACACTGACGAAGTCCTCCGAGCCACTGTCAACAAATTTGACACCCATCGACTCCACAAATTCCTTCTTTGGCTTGGAAGCGGTACCTATCACCAATGAAGCCCCGTAGGATTTGCATATCTGTGCGACCGCCGTTCCAACACCTCCTGCAGCGTGGTGGACCAGCACTGTGTCTCCTTCGGCAATTCGACCCAGGTGTACAAGCATGTGGAAGGCAGTACCGTAAGTAACAGGGATTGCAGCTGCTTGATCGTAAGTCACCGAGTCCGGTAGCTTGATCACCCTGTTCGAATCAAGAACTACCTGCTCAGAGTAACCCCCAAAACCAGTCATAGCGAGAACCCTGTCCCCGCAAGACAGGGAGCTAACTTCACTACCTATTTCCAAGATCTCGCCTGAGGCCTCATAGCCCGGCGTGAACGGCGGGTCCGGATTTGATCCATATAGCCCCTGCCTCATCATTAGATCAGCGAAGTTAATGCCAGCCCTATGCACCCCCACTCTAACTTGATTGGGCCCTGGAACGGGTTCTGGACACTCAATTATCTCGATAGAGTCAACCCCCCCTGTTCTTGGATAGACAACCTTTCTCATATTTCTCACCACGACAAATTTTCTCCTTTTATGATTAAGGAAGGTAGGACCTGATTTCTTCAATGACCTTCTTGCTCTTTGAGGGTATTTCCTCAGGGTACCCTATTTTGATGAATCCTATTATCCTCTCTTCGCCCCTAGTGGCCCCTATTGTTGAATATGCGAGATCAGAACGAGTAATCGCTCCTGTGCTCCATTGGGAACCTATCCCATTCCCCCATAATGATAGGATCATATTGTGTGTTGCACAGACGGTAGCAGCGTAGTCCTCCTCTTCCCTAAAGCTGTCATCGGGGCTCAATGCCGTCGTAACGCAAATTAGTACTGGTGGGGACAAAATCTTACTGATCGCCCTATTTACTGCTTCAGTCGAATCCTCTCCTTCTTTGCACTTCTTTGCGGCTAGCTTCTCAATTTCAGGGATTAGCGCCTTCCTGGAGTCCCCTCCCATCACGTAGAATTTCCATGGATGAGTATTCTTGTGACACGGCGCATTCCTCGCCGCCTCAAAACCCATCTCCAGGAATTCAGGATCGACTTCCTTACTGCTGTACCTGTATATGGTTCTCCTGGAGGTAATTGTGTCCTGGACATGGCTCATTCAAATCACCGCTCGATTCTATCGAACTTTGCAGCCAGGTAGAAATCGGACTCTGTTAGGCCATCAATCTTGTGAGTCCAAATCTCCGCCTTCACCCTACCCCAGCCGACTTCGAAGTCCGCATGATGCCCCTCGTCCTCGCAAATCCCTCCGGCCAGATTTACGAATTCTAGGGCAGAAGCAAAGTCAGAAAAGCCCCACTCTCTCCGAAGATGGTGGTTTTCGATAACCTTCCAGTCCTGACTCAGTCCCGGCAAAAGTTCGGAAATCTGCTCCTCCGTGAGGGGTGGCTGCCCACCCTCGCAGGCCAAGCATCTCTTGTCAGCAAGGTCTTCCATAGTCATCCCCACAGATTGGTGTCTTGTCTTCCATCAGCCATCTGTTCGGCTTTCTCCTGCATCACGGAACGACGTCGCATATCTTCCTTCTCGAATTTCATCATCTCCTTGTCCTCAAGGTAAGGAAGCCTCATGTGTGCGAGTAGTCGAACTTCTACAATCACATCTCTGGCTATGGATCTGAAGGAACCCTCCTCATCCATAATTTCTACAGCATTCCTGGTTGTCCCTAGTAACATTCCTCTGACCCAGTTATCGGAGCCCTTGGGAAGAGCGCGGTAATCAATCAATATCTCTAGGAGATCATCCTTCCTCAGACCCGCCCTCCTTTCAGAAAGAGGACCATGGAAAACATCCTGAAGTTCATCCAAAGAAGGCGAACCGTGGGCTTCGTGAATTTTTCGAGCCCAATCTGGCAGACTGCTCTCCATGCCTCCTCCTTCAATGTCTGGCATGCCCCTCCGTAGGGTATGTCATAGAAAAGGGGTGTGTTTCGATTATTGAATAATAATGCGAACTGCTCACTTGAAGAGGGATGGTTACCGCGAAGCGGCCGAGGGGTGACATGGCATCGGTAGAGTGGCGCAGGATTCCAACCGTCCTCAGGACCGATGAGATTCTGGATAAGGCGTTTAGACGCGCCAGCAAGCAACCCGACACTGTAGAGGATCCAGACAAGTACCATAGGGTCCGTAAGCAGATGAACAAGATGGTGCAGTCAGCAGCTTCCGTCATCGACTCAACGTTGATTGCATATGTGGAATTGTGGCCTAGCCTGAACGCCCTCTCGCCCTTTGATCAGGCATTAGTGGATGCGGCCGTAGGTAATGATGAATATAGGAGGAGTTTGGGGACAATTCAGTGGGCAGCCGAAAGAGTCAGATCCATTGCAGGAGATACCCAGAGGAAGATTCTGAGGCTTCGGGACGTTGATGGATTCCATCAAGCCAGAAGGGCCGCTTATGGAAGATTCTCCTCAATTCTAGACCAGGTTTCCCCTGAGATAGAGTGGCTTGGAGCTGCGCGCGACACATTGAGGGCACTCCCCTCGATTGATTCCATGGAGCCATGTATCGTGGTCGCCGGCTCGCCAAATGTCGGAAAATCAGCCCTAATCACGGCATTGTCCAGCGGCGAGCCTGAGGTCGCCGCGTACCCCTTTACGACTAAGCAGTTGCACTTGGGGCATTTCACACACAGGAGGAGAAAGTACCAGATGGTAGACACTCCGGGGCTTCTCGACCGTCCAATGTCAGAAAGAAACAGCATAGAGATGCAAGCCATTGCGGCCTTGGAGAATGTGGGAGACGTGCTCCTCTTCCTCATTGACCATACGGAATCAGCAACAACACCCATTGAGGAACAGGAACATCTACTGCAAGAGGTCAGGGGACTTATTTCCGAGAGGCCAATACTAGTTGTTCACAGCAAGTCAGACCTCTATCAGTCGTCACCGGAAGGGGCCACTCTGATGGTCAGCGCCGAGAGTGGAGAAGGAGTCGAGGAATTACGCTCCATACTGGTGGAGATGATAGCAGCAGACGAGGTATTAGACCCACTAAATCTTCCAGAGAATTGGCCCAGAGAGGATACTCTGGAGTAACTACTCTACGTGCCAGTTGTGTCCGCACACGGTGCAATAGAGATTGAAACCGCCTATGGAAACCGGTAGGCCGCCCACGTCAATCTTGGATCCGCATACCGGGCACTTCTCTGCGGCCATGCGTGCCCCACTATGATTCAGTTATTCAAGGAAACTGTGTATAAGTCAGGAGTCCCTGAACTTCTTCCACAGGCTCTTGATAGGGAAAGCCATCTCACCTGCACCCGCCAGTAACATGACTCCCACGCCTGCAAGAACAATTTCTACAAATGAAGATAGGTGAACTTCAGTATTTATCGTGACAATCTGCTCATCGAGGGTGGACCCGTCCTTCCCAGCCGTAACAAAGCGATAATTGCCGGGCTTCAAAGTGAATTCGAAATCCCCGTCGTCCGAGTCCGGGCCTCCTGCTTCGTACTCGAAGTCCTCAGACGTGCACGAAGTTAAGCCATTGGAATCAGGAGGGCAATTTTCTGCATATTTAGAATCAACAACCCCAATCCAACTCCTATCGGGTTCGTCCCACTGGATTTCAAGTTGGATGTCAAGGAGAAAGAATGACGTTGGAACATCGAGGTTTTCTGTTGTCATGCCGACTAGGCACCCAACAGAGTCGTCAGTGCAGGGGACTATTGGGACATCAGTCCGAGACTCGTCTAAACCAACCCCAAGAAGACTGCCTAGGACCAATAATACGCACACTGAACCAACGGCCCCGGGAAGCACAGATAGAATCCTTACCATGTTCATATTACCACTTCAGAATAAACTTAAACGGCCCCTCCGGCCAACTGCAGCATCAGCAGTATGATTGCGATACCAGGGAAAAGATACATCATTATCGTCAACCTCTTTCTAGAGCCCTCCCTTTTCTCGTTCTTCTCTATACATGCAGACTCTGAGCAGACTGCTGGATCACTCTCCATTGCAATTGGCGACCAGCAAACCACACAATGGCGATGCGGTTCAATGGCCATCGAGCTGTTTGCCCTCTTCCTTTTCTCATCTTGTCTACGCTTGGAGGCGGCATCCCTGGCTTCCTGCGCGGTCCTTCTGGCAGCCTTGGCTATCCTGTCTGTCCTGCTCAAGGATTCACGCCCCTTCAACCAACGTTCCTTCAAAATTGTCGCCTATAATTGCAGCACGAATCAGCCCCACATTTCTCCCATCAAGAATGTTCAGAGTCATACCTGCCTCTCTAGCTTCGGAGACTCCCACCGGATCGACAATCTGGGAGGCCCCCGCCCTAGAGTGCTCGGCGGGACCGACAATTTCCTGCAGCTGCCCGAGCGTGAGCAGGTCATGGGGCTCAGCATCAGGATTGGTTCTGGGATCATCGTCGTAGACCTTGGGAACATTTGTTGCTATTATGCACCTGTCGGCACCAGAAGCAACGGCAAAACGAATCGCTACTGCGTCAGTAGTGTGACCAGGGGTCGTCCCCCCCATTACAACTACCGGCCTCTCTTCAAGAAGCAATACAGCTTCATCGACCCTGGAAGGAATGGTTCCAGAGACCGAAACACCGGCATCTGAAAGGGCCTCTCTTACAATGGTGGCATTCAGCCTAGTGGCGGCAATTCCAATCTTATCCAGATGACCTTCATTGTCTATTAGTGGCCTAGCTAATTCAATACCCTCTCTGGCAGGAGCTCCACCACCGACCACAATACCGATCCTGTCATCCATTGAAACCCTGTCTCTAATCACAGATACTAGCCCTTCAAGCCAAGCGTGACGCTCCTCTATTTCGGGCCTAAGGAGGCTGCCTCCGATAGCTGCGATAACCGTCGCCATCGACTAATGGGCCGGGACGCCCCCTTTCAATGCCTATGCCCAACCACCGTCTAAGGGTTGAAATGCTGCCCCTCCGGCCTTCCGCAGGAGGGAAGGTATGTCTGACGAGCTTGAGCTTCAGCAACGCAGACTCAGACTGAAGAAGGCAGTAGAAGACTTGTCCTCGATGAGGGGCATGGGCACCGAACTAGTTTCATTGGTCATTCCCCCTGATAAAATGATTAGCGACGTCCGCCATCAATTAGGAAACGAGGCCGGACAGGCCGCCAATATCAAATCCAAGTCGACCAGGAAGCACGTTTCCGACGCTATTGAATCTGCAATGGCCTCACTGAACAGGTACAAAACTCCCGGAGAAAGGGGATTGGCATTGTTCGTTGGGTACGTAATAGTCGGCAACAACAAGACAAGGCTCGTAAATGTGGTAATTGATGATCCACCAGAACCCTTCGGCTCTTACAGATACAGGTGCGGTTCCACATTCGAGTTAAGCCAGCTCGAAGAAATGCTGATCGATAGGACCGCTTACGGTTTGTTTGTAATAGATCGTTCAGAGTCAGCATATGGGCTTGCCAGTGGGAAGCGATTACATTGCCAGGAGCACGTGACTTCCCTAGTCCCCTCTAAACACGGGAGGGGGGGTCAGTCCGCTCAGAGATTCGAGAGGCTAATAGAGGAAGCAGCTGATAAATTCTTCAAGAAGTCTGCCGAGAGGGCCTGTGCTTACTGGCTACCAATGATCGAGGATCTCAAGGGAATAATCATCGGAGGCCCGGGCGCAACAAAGGATTATGTTGTCAAGAATGACTATTTTCATCATGAAATAAAGAAGCTCATCAGGGAGCCATTCTTCGATGTAGGGTACTCCAACGAGAGTGGCCTAAGGGAGCTTATTCAGCGTGCTGGGGGATTGATGGACCAGATTGAATTGGATGCCGAGAGGAAACTGGTCGACTCCTTCCTAAGAGAAGTAATGCAGGCCCATCCAAAGGCGACATATGGTGAGGTGATGATTAGAACCGCCTTGGATCAAGGAGCTGTCGATAGGCTACTCCTGTCCGAGAATATCACCAAGAGGAGGGTATTTTGGTTTTGCAAGAATTGTGGGAATGAGTGGGAACAGACGCAAAAGAGCCGCTCCGAAGTTCCAGATTGCAACTCTTGTTCCGCCGAGGACGTCAGAGAGGATCAAGAAAGATCAATGGATTTGATCGACGAACTAACCCTTCTAGCGGGGCATACATCAGCATCAGTTACACTTGTTTCTATGGATACGGAGGAGGGAGCTACACTGTACGATGCCTTCGGAGGAATAGCGGCGCTGCTAAGGTACCCAATATCCTGAGGTGATTGAATGAGGCAACTAATCAGAGAGGCACTCCCCCTCATGGCCGCACCTCTCCTTTCACTTGGTCTGGAGGAGGGAACTTGGGAGGGGCTAGTGGGCCCATCAACAGTCGGCGGTTCTTTGGCAGACGTCGCCATGCCCTGCCATTCGCTATCTCCCGTATTGAAGAAGAGCCCCTCTGATATAGCTGGTGAGATTTCTTCTGCAATTTCTGACAGCCTCATTGGAATTGCCGAGGTATCTTCTCTGAATGGATTCGTGAATCTCTCAGCTGCTGAGTCATGGCTATCAGCAAGGGTCGAGGTTTTGACGGCAGATCCAAGGATGGGCGTATCGCTAGACGAGCCCAGGGTAATCGCCGTTGACTATTCAGCTCCAAATGTTGCCAAGGAAATGCATGTTGGCCACCTCAGGTCAACAGTAATTGGGGATGCAATCGTGAGGATGTTGGAATTCAAGGGGCACACTGTCCACAGGGAAAATCACGTTGGTGACTGGGGGACTCCCTTTGGGATGTTAATTGAGCACCTTCTTGACATCGGAGAAGGCAATGTCGCCGGTGAAAAAGGGATTTCCGATTTCGATTTGTTCTATAAGGAGGCAAGGACGAAGTTCGATGAAGATCCTGAATTTGCAGAGAGGGCAAGGTCCAGGGTGGTCATGTTACAAAGTGAGGAGGAAGAGACTCTCAGGCTTTGGCGAATTCTCGTGGATGTATCGACAAATTACTTCAATGATGTTTACTCGATGTTAGGGGTCCTTCTAACTGATGACGATCTCATGGGGGAGTCCGCATATAGGCATTTACTGCCAAACGTCGTTGACAGATTGTCGGAAACTGGAATGCTCCAGAATAGCGAAGGGGCAGACGTGGTCTTTCTCGGCGGGAAGTGGCTCAACCGTGATGGTGAACCATTCCCTGTGATGATCAGGAAGGCAGATGGGGGATTCAATTACTCAACATCAGATCTCGCATGCATTATCGACAGAGTCGAGAGGATTGGTTGCGACGAACTTCTATATGTCGTCGGGACCCCTCAGAAACAACATTTCGAGATGGTTTTCGAGGTCGCCACAAAGGCCGGATTCATGGACCAGTCTCACCGTGCCGTGCATGTTAACTTTGGTTCAGTGCTGGATTCTAGTGGCCAGATGCTGAAGAGTAGGAAGGGCCAGACTGTGAAGCTGGTGGATCTTCTCAGAGAGGCAGTATCGAGGGCAGAGTCATCAATTTCCGAGAAGAATCCCGGACTCAGTGGGGATGAGAGGGAGAGTGCAGCTAGGATGATTGGTATTGGCGCTGTGAAATATTCCGATCTGTCTTCAGACAGAACCAAGGACTATGTTTTTGATTGGGACAGGATGCTTTCATTTGAGGGAAATACTGCACCTTATCTCCAGTATGCCCACGCAAGAATCTGCAGCATATTCTCACGTTCGGGAATTGGAAGGGAATCAGTCCAAGAATCCCAGATTAACTTAGGAACTCCAGAGGAGGTGGATTTGGCGAAAACCTTGGTACTTTTCTCAGAGGCAGTTGATTATTCAGCAGCCGGACTTTATCCTCACAGGCTTTGTACGCACCTGCACTCAATTGCATCCTCATTCGCTTCTTTCTATGAGGTATGCCTTGTATTGGATGAAGACGAAGAAGTCAAATCAAGTAGGCTAGCGATGTGCGATTTAACCGCTAGGGCGTTGTCTCTGGGGTTGGGCCTACTGGGGATAGATTGTCCCGAGAGAATGTGAGTACTAGGCCTCGCCATATGAGAGGTATCTCACTAACGATCCAAAAATTACCCCCGAAACAACCAAACTCTCCTCATTGAACCTGTCCATCCTATCTAGATATGTGTGATATTCAGTAGAACCGGAACCATAGCACACAACTGCATTCCCGTATTCCATGCCATCGTCGGGCTCGTTATCAATCTCGTAAACGAATGGCGCATGATCCGAATTATATGGCATCCCGCTCGAATCAATGTCCCTGATGTTGATGACATATTTTGATGAAAGCTCAGGAAACGACTCAGAGAATGCCTTGGAAATCCCTCTCAATGACTCGACATCAGACTTACTGTTCCCGAACATGGTCAAACCGGTGTTCCTCTCAAGATCGACGTGATTCATGTCTAGGTTCACATACAGCCTTAGATTCTCTCCAAGCATAGTTCTGTACTTGTCCACCCACTCTTTGGATCCCCAGAGGCCTTCCTCCTCCCCTCCCCACGTGCAGAAATATAGCGTATGCTCTGGCTCTCCAAGTTGAGACTCAAGTATCCCAAACTGTCGAGCAATCTCTTGCAGTGTGGCGACTCCTGAGGTATCGTCCACAGCACCAGGTCCATTGTAGACTGTGTCATGGTGCGCACCCATAACTATGGCCGATTCGGTCTTGCCTTGGATGACGCCACAAGGGACACGTATGGTCGCTACCCCCTGATTATCTACATCTGTCATCATACCCAACCTCCCGTCCCCATTTATCACCATGTCAACAATTGTTTCTCCGACACTCTTTGAGGTCATGATGAACCCGAAACTGTCTGGAATGAAATCGAATTGGCTTTTGTCTACCGATTTGAAGTATGGTACGCAATCGCCCATGACCAAATCATCACAGTTCTGTTTAGCGTTTACTGTAATCATACTGTATACGTCATTTTCTATGGCTCGCTGAAGTAATGCAGTATTCCCATCTGTCCCTTCTTCTAGCCACACCATTGCTATTTTGCTTGCTGCGGAACCCCAATCAGCCTCAGAACTACCATTCCCCAAGTCGATGATTTCCATGTTCTCGACATGACTAACCGATGCCGAGCCGCTGTATCCTTGGATGACGAATTCTTCTCTATGAGTGAAATATGTAACTTCCCTATTCACATCCGCTCCCGAACAGGGTGTGGGTCCGCCTATTAGCCCTCCAATATCCCCTGGCACGCAAATAGACAATTCCGGCTCCTCACCAATAACAAACATTGGAACTTCGAATTCATCCATTGTTGTAGGTATCCCAGCCGAAGTAAAGTTGTTTTTTATTGATTCAGCAGCATTCAGCTCTTCTACAGTGCCTGACATTCTCCCCTCCCATTCGGGATGGCCAAGATCAACAAGAGATTGTGCATATTCCCTGACTTGGCTCTGATCGAACTCAATAAGCCTGTATTCTGGCTCCCCCTGGATCCACTCAATAATATCGTCACCGTAGAGGAGAGCTCCCCCGGCACCGCCAACCATCAACACCGCTGCTACTGCGAGTACCTGCACAGGCATCTCGCGAATTCTCCCTATTCCTTTTCGCACATTTTCAGGCGAGTTGTAATAGAGAATCTTCCTCAATATCCCCTCATTTTCCGTAGATTCAGCCTCGACGACTATTTCCGCATCAATGACCTCGCTTTCTAGCATCCTCTCCACGAGTTCTGATTTGTTACCAGAAATTGGCAAACCCCTCGATTTCAGAGCTTCTTTGAGTTCTGAAACGGTAAGCTCCGACCAATCAGAATCATCTCCCATCGGGAAATTACGACCACTCTTGACTATTGAACCCATTTGGAAAACGATTCCCTAGGTGACGTTTAATCCTGTGAAACTTCTTCGCCAGTCCATCTATTTCCCAACTCGTGTTCCACATCTAGCTGGTCGAGTATCCTAGCAACAACAAAGTCCACCAATTCCTCGATTGTCGTTGGAGCGTGATAGAACCCGGGGTTTGCCGGAAGTATCACAACGCCCCATGATGACATCCTTGCCATAGCCTCGAGATGAGGTGTTGACATCGGGGTCTCTCTGGGGACTAGAATCAGTTTTCTCCTCTCCTTAATTGCCACAAGGGCGCTCCTGGTGGCCAAGTTATCTGAGATTCCTGAGGCTACCTTCCCTATTGTGGTTCCACTGGCAGGACAGAGGATGTATGCATCATACTTCGCTGATCCAGAAGCCGGTTTAGCAGCAAGGTTAGCATTACTGTGCAGCGTAACTCCGTTGATTTCCGATAGCTCTTCTGGTTTCATCCCACATTCCAGATCGAGATTAATGGCGCCAGCCCCTGTAACAATTAGATCTACATTCCATCCACAGTTGCTCAGTTGCTCTACTAGCCTCACTCCATACCTGGCTCCAGAGGCCCCAGTTATCGCCACTACCGCCTCCGGCATGTATGATGGGCCACGTCCAATGGACTTGAATGGTTTCCTACCTGCCAAGGATTTCTTTCAATGCTTCTCCAAGGTAAATGTATTCATCTTCGTGATTGTAAAGTTGAGCAGAGATTCTGATGTATTTGGTGCCGTGATGCGCCCACGCCATCACGGGAACCTGTATCTTGAAATCGTCATACAGGTAATTGTGAATAGGATCCCCCTCCATCCCCGGGGCGACAACCTCACCTTCCCATGGGAACTCAACGGCAGCTAGTGATGAAATCATAGATTCGGGCGTCGGAGGAGTCGTCCCTAAGGCCTCGCAGATAATATTCCTGCCTTTCAGGGCAAGCCTCCTGTTTCTTTCCATTATCTCTGGCCACCCCCCATCGACTAAACCCTCCATGTATTTCAGTGCAAATGGGATACAAAGCCAAGCAGTCGGATCTTGGGTTCCCGGCCAATCGAATTCGAATCTGAATTTCTCCTGATCCGTACCGTCGCTAGAATAACCGTGACCGATATTTAGCGGTTTAATCAGGTGCTTCCTGTCTTCTCTTATGTGTAGGAATGCTGAACCCTTCGGCGTACAAATCCACTTGTGACAGTTGCCAGTGATGTAGGCCGGTCGCAAGTCGGAGATGTCTATCTCAACAATGCCGGGACCGTGAGCCGCATCAAGAAGGACATCAACGCCCCTTCCCTGAATTTCCCTAACCAATTTTTCGAATGGCATTCTCAGTCCCGTGGGGCTAGTCACCGTATCTATCATCACTAGAACAGTCCTATCGGTTATGGCACCCATAACGAGATTGACAATCTCTTCTTCGCTTTCCACCCTGAATGGGATGTCAACAACCACTGTTTTGGCACCTGATCTAGAGGTAACGAAATCAACAGCGTTCCAACACGCTTGGTATGCATGATTTGGAACAATTATTTCATCCCCCTTTTCCAGATCCAAGGATCTCAGAATCGTATTGACGCCAGCGGTGGCATTTGTGACAAATGCCATCCCGTCGGGATCGGCATTCATGAATTTGGAGATTGCAATTATGGATTCCCACCAAAGGTCGCGGCTTACCCTCTCGACGAATAATACAGGATCGTCCTCCATCAGTCTTCTGAGTCTATTCTGTTCCTCCAATACAGCAATCGGTGTCGCTCCGAATGAACCATGGTTCAGAAATACGGTTTCTTCATCGAGGCCCCAGTGGCTGGATAAGTCCCCCTTCTTAGGAATCATGCCAATACTTCCGGAGTCCAATTTTCAGGCCTCATTGGGGTCCTTTTCAGAATTTCCTCGCAGGTTTCAAGCAACGCCTCTTCGAATCGGAGAATGTCCAGGGGCTCTCCAGATTCATCATGCGTGTATCCAAGCTGGTGCAGACTTGTATGAGTCCCTCTTGTCATCCCACAACCTTCCAGATTCTCAACCCTGGAGCCGGGAGTATCGACATTAATCGACATGCCATGCCGACTAACCCAGTGCAAAAATGACAGACCAATTGAACAGACTTTGTACCCATCTACCCAGGCCCCTTGCATTGACGGATCTTTGTAGGACTCAACACCACATTCTCCCATAGCGGCAATGGACCAGTCCTCCAGTATTCCGATGATTTTCCTGACGCTCTGCTCCCCTACTTCCCACTTAATGATGGGGTAAACCACCAACTGGCCAGGTCCATGCCAGGTTATCCCACCTCCTCTATCAGTCTCTGTTGTGGGGTAGCCATCAACTTCGACCCCATCCCTCCTGGCCTTTGGCCCTATGGTTACAACCTCGGGGTGCTCTACAATGATGAGTGTATCCGGAATTTTATCCTCAATCCTTTCTTTCTGGAGCTCCTTCATGGCCTTTGAAACAAGGGAATGCTCGACCATTCCCGCTCTGAGGACCCTAATCTCCCTCATTGCCAAACCTCATGCCGAATGTATGGCGTGTCCAAGTGTCTTCAAGACGCTCTCGTGGAAAGCCTCTGCCATTGTCGGGTGAGCGTGGACAGTTTCTGCAATGTCCTCCAATAGTGCGCCCATCTCCAAGGCCAGAACGAATTCCCCATGGAGCTCGGCCACATGACTGCCTACTGCCTGAATTCCTAATATCACATGATCAGATTCTCTAGCCACAACTCTGACAAAACCACCTGTCTTTTCCGCCTCGAGAGTTAGGGCTCTACCATTGGCAGCTAATGGGAACTTGCCTATAATTACGGACTCCCCCCTCTCTTCAGCCTCCTCTGGGAGGAGCCCAACAGAAACCACCTCTGGCTCGGTGAAGACGATAGCAGGAATTGAGATTTTGTCAAACTCCCTGTCAAGGCCGGAGATGATCTCCGCCACCATTTCGCCCTGTGCGCTAGCCTTGTGAGCCAGCATCGGCTCCCCAGAGACGTCCCCTATTGCATAAACTCCGGGAACATTAGTCCTACACTTCCTGTCTATCCTGATGAATCGCCCCGACGCATCCATCCTAACACCAGTCTTTTCCAGACCCCAGTCACTCGTGTTCGGTTTCCTTCCAACCGTTACCAATACCTTGTCGACCTTCAGGGTGTGTTCCTCCCCTCCCTTTTCGAACTTCAACTCGACCTTTTTCGAGGCGCCCCTGCCCTTCACTTCGGCCCCTCTGGCGAGGGACTTAGTGTGCACGACAACTCCGTGCTTCTTTAGCCAAATTTCCAAGGGCCTCCTCAATTCCTTGTCAAATATCCCAAGTATGCTATCCATCCCCTCCACGACAGTAACTTCAGAACCTAGTTTGGCCAGTGCGCAACCCAACTCTAGGCCGATGTATCCGCCACCAACAATGGCCACCTTTTTTGGCAGATTCTTGAGGTCTAGAGCCCCGGTTGAAGATAGAATGAATTCTTCATCACAAGGCATGAAAGGCAGGTCAATATGACTTGATCCAGTAGCTAGTATGACATTTTCAGCCTCAATCTCAATGGTGCCTTCTGAGGTTTCCACTGAGCACCTCTTGGGGGACGTGAAATTAGCCCAGCCCTTCAATAGTTCAACACCCGCTCCTTTCAATAACGACTCAACACCTTTGTTCAGCCGCTCAACAATCTCATCCTTCCATGAAACCATGGCTGACATGTCCAGCATCGGCCCTTCAGAAACCGAGATGCCCATATGCCCTCCTTCCGATGCGTGCTGACTCAGGGACTCGAAACGCTCAGCAGCGTGTATCATTGCCTTACTAGGAATGCATCCTCTGATCAGACAAGTTCCTCCTGCCTTGTCCCCCTCAACAACTATCGTGTCCAGTCCCAGTTGACCGGATCTGATTCCAGCAACATAGCCACCAGGGCCAGCGCCGACGATGAGAACCTGACACTTTCTTAATTCAGACATGTCGAATCCTCACATGAAGATCAGGGCAGGATGCTCGAGCATCCTTTTCAGGTGCTGAATCAGCCTCGCGCCATCAGCTCCATCAACCACCCTGTGGTCGAACGAACTTGACAAATTCATAATTCTCCTGACAACTATCTGCCCGCCTCTGGCCACTGGCATATCCCTTGCTTTGTGGACCCCTAGTATCGACATCTCGGGGTGGTTGATTATTGGAGTGGCACCTAGGCCACCCTCCCTTCCAAGACTCGTAATGGTGAATGTCGAACCCGTCAGGTCATCCAGACTTGCCGTACCGTCTCTAGCCGCCCCTGAAACCCTGATTAGCTCACTAGCTGCATTCCATATATCCAGGGACTCGACATGCTTAACGACAGGTACGTAGAGTCCGCGATCCGTTTGAGTAGCAATTCCAAGATTGACTGCTGAATGCCTGTGCACAACCCCTGATTCATCGTAGAAGTGGCCATTGCATTCTGGGTGTTCTGGCATAATCTTGGAGAGTGCCAGCATGATGAATGGCAGATATGTCAGCTTCGGTTGTTCAGGAGTCCTGCTCGAATTCAGCATTTGACGTAACTCTTCAAGCTCAGTAACATCCACCTCCTCGAAATACGAGAAATGAGGAATGGAGAAGGCACTCTTGACCATCTGCTCCGAAATCTTCCTCCTAAGTCCCACGACCTTGACCTCTGTTACATCCGTCCTCTTAGTCGAATAAGCAGCTGGAGCAGCTCCCATCACCGCTCCCCCGCCAGCTAGGAATGCATCAATGTCAGCATGACGAACCCTTCCTGCCGGGCCGCTACCATTGAGGCTGGACAACTCCACCCCCGACTCCCGGGCCCTCCTACGCACCGCAGGACTAGCCAAAATAGCCCCGCCCTTCTTCTTGGTAGCAGCAGGGACCTTGATCTCTGGAGTTGGAGGGGATATCGCCGGGGGTGCCGGATCAGGCGCCCTTTCGACGGGCTCTGGTTCCGCAACAGGGGCCTCTTCTGGCTCCTCAGCCACCTTTTCTTCGACCTCCTCTGGCTTAACCTGGCTTCCCTCGGAATCGAATTCAACCAAGGTAGTTCCAACTGCAATCATATCCCCCACTTCACCACTCAGTGAGGAAACCACGCCATCAGTGGGAGACGGTATGGTCACTGTCGCTTTGTCAGTCATTACATCCACAAGAGGATCGTCTTCGGATACCTTGTCGCCCACGGAAACATGCCATGTTACAACTTCCCCCTCAACAACTCCCTCTCCAATATCTGGGAGCTTGAAATCGTAGTTTCCCATGCTCATTCCTCCTGCGTCCTCGCGATCGCCGCGGCTATCCTGTCCGGTCCGGGCATGTAATCCCATTCAGTAGTATGGGGAAAAGGTGTATCCCAACCCGTCACTCTTTCAATTGGCGATTCAAGGCTCCAGAAACATCTTTCTTGTATGGAAGCTGCCATTTCTGCCCCAAAACCGCTTGTTTTCGGGGCCTCGTGTACAATCACACAACGCCCAGTCTTCGTTATTGACTTCTCAATCGCTTCCCTGTCCCAAGGAACTAGGGTTTGAAGGTCTATTAGATCGCAGGAAATGCCACTATCTTTGATCGCCTGCTCGCAAACATGCACCATGGCGCCCCACGCAATGACTGTGCAATCCTCGCCCTCAATTGCCAGACGCGCTTCTCCGAGTGGAACTGAATAGTGGGACTCAGGGACCTCGGCCTCAGGATGCCCACTCCAGGTCGGAACATTGTGGGGATCACCATAGAACGGCCCTCTGTAGCATCTCTTTGGCTCAAAGAAAATAACAGGGTCGTTGTCTTCAATTGCACTGATTAGAAGCCCCTTCGCGTTGTATGGTGTCGAGCAATAGACTACTTTGAGTCCCGGGGTGTGAGTGAATTGCGCTTCCGGGGACTGTGAGTGGTGATGTCCGCCCCTAATCCCCCCTCCCGCGGGGGTCCTAATGGTGACTGGGCACCAGAATTCCCCTCCTGACCTGTGCCTGATCTTTGCCATCTCGTTTACAATCTGATCATAGGCAGGGAAGATGTAGTCTGCAAACTGAATTTCCACAACTGGCCTCAGTCCATTGATCCCCATCCCAAAGGCAGTAGCCGCAATTCCCCCCTCTGAGAGAGGCGAGTCGAAAACACGATGCTTGCCGAACTTCTCCTGAAGGCCATCAGAAGTCCTGAATACCCCTCCGAAGTACCCCACGTCTTCCCCGAAAATGATTACATCATTATCATTTGAAAGCATGGTGTCTAGAGCGCTGTTCACCGACTCAACCATATTCATGTTAGGCATTATTCGTCCCTCCACTTCTTCATCTCGTCCCATTGTTCCACTAGATGCCAGGGGGGGCTCTCGTAGACTTCAGTGAAGATGGCGTCCGATGAGGGGTAAGGGCCATTTGCAAGGTCGCCGAATTTTACTGCCTCCTTGTAAGCACTCATGACCTCCGAGTCCAGCCTCTCGGATAATTCTGCGTGATCTTCCTCAGACCACTCCTCGATACTAATTAGGTGGTCTTTCAACCTCTCAATTGGATCCCCTCCCGGCCAATGCTCGTTTTCGTCCTGGGGCCTGTATCTGGATGGGTCGTCACTGCTGCTATGTGCCCCTGCTCGGTAGGTTAGAACCTCTATGTGTGTCGCCCCCAGTCCCTTGGATGCCCTCTCTCTAGCCCACCTAGTTACAGAAAATAGTGCTAGGAAGTCATTCCCGTCAACCCTGATGCTTGGTATTCCGTAAGGTATGCCCCGGATGGCGAAATTCTGCAAACCGCTAGCGAAGTTGCTGTGGGTCGAAATCGCCCATTGATTGTTTACAACATTTAGAATCACGGGAGCTTTGAATATGCCAGCAAAATTCAGTGCATAATGATAGTCGCCCTCTGCACTGGCCCCGTCCCCAATCCATGTAATTGTGACCTCGTCAAGCTCCTTGTACCTAGAGGCCAGAGCAACGCCTACTGCCTGGCTGAACTGTGTCCCGACGGGGCTCGAGACTGAGATGAACCTCCCTTCCTTGTAGGTGTAGTGGACCGGCATTTGCCGCCCCTTTACGTTATCCTTCTCGTTACCAATGCAATGGCAAATCATGCTTACCATGTCACGTCCCCTAACGAACTGAGCGCCGGGTTGCCGGTAAGTAGGGAACAACCAATCCTGATTCTCTAGTGCCATTGTTTGGGCAATTGCCACCGCCTCCTCGCCAAAAGACCTCATGTAGAATGAAAGCTTGCCAGTACGCTGCATTTTCATCATCCTGTCGTCGAAAATACGCAGTCTTAGCATATGCTCAAGGCCCATCCTCAACTCTTCAGCAGAAAGCTTCGGATCCCACTTTCCTGAGGCGCTGTTGTCATCTCCCAGAACTCTGACTAGCCCCGTCGCATGTCCCGACGAGTCCTCAGCCGAGCAATCGATTTCTAGCATCCCTAGATCTTCCGGCTTCCAAGGCCAGTCCGCAAACTCCGCATCTTCTCCTGGCCTATGCGGCGCATCCGGGATGTGGAGGGGGATGTCAGAACTGTCTCCGCCCATGCTTCAATCACTCGCTCCTTGCTCATATTGTTTGGGTTTGGCCAATCTGATTTGTCTTCAGGTAGCTTACGGCTGAACCGGTCGACTCCCTTGTTACTACGGGCTCCCCGCCTTTCGCCTCTTCCCAAAGCAGCCCTGCCCTGTAACTAGACCTCACTAGAGGCCCACTGGCAACAGCACTGAACCCCATTTCTCTAGCTTCCTTGTCCCATCTCGCGAATGTTGAGGGCTCGGGAAACCTGTCCACCTGGAGGTGCCTGTCGCCAGGCTGAAGGTACTGGCCCAGAGTAATCATGTCTACTCCTGCAGAACGAAGCCTCATCATCGCTTCGGAAACCTCCTCGTCCGTTTCACCTAGGCCCACCATAATGCTGCTCTTTGTCAGGATGTCTGGCCTAATTCTCTTGGCCTCCATGAGGATAGAAATGGACTGTTCAAATGAAGCTCTGGGGTCTCTGACAACTGAGTCTAGCCTAGGCACACACTCAACATTGTGCGCAAACACCTTCAGAGGCAGACCATCTAGTAGCCTAGCAAGCGAATCTAAGTCCCCATCTAGGTCGGAAGAAAGCAATTCCAGCCCGACATCAGGAGACTTCTCATTAATTGCTTTGATGCACTCAGCGTAATGATTCGCACCACCATCTGGTAGGTCATCCCTGTTCACAACAGTAATTACCGCGTGGCTCAAACCCATTCTACTGACCGCATCCGCCAGAGACTCTGGCTCTGAAGGATCAAGAGGAGGGGGATTCTTAGCCGTGTCAATGGCACAGAACCTGCAACCACGAGTACAAATATCTCCAGCAATCATGAATGTTGCAGTGCCCCTGCCCCAACAGTCGTGAACATTGGGGCACCTAGCCTCTTCACAAACTGTATTCAGGCCATTCTCAACTACTCGGCTCTTTGTCTCATTGTACCTTACTTGGGAGGTGCCAACCGGGAGTGAAGTTTTGAACCACTTAGGCAGCCTCTTTCTCTCCCTAGACCTCCTAGATTCTCTTTCTTCGGGGGGCGCCGAGCCACATCCCATTGCACTATCCGCGGCATCCCTGGCGAGGGGCAGGCGAGTGGCCATCAGTTCCTTCGGATGGAGGTACGAAATTAACCATTCTCATGAGGGCCTACTTGAGCCCGTCGAGAACAACCCGTAATAGGGGTGTGTTTCCTCGGGGCATCATGTCTGGTGGCACCGTAGTTGTGACGGGAGGAGCAGCAAGGATAGGCAAGCAAATCTCCCTGGCGCTGGCTAAGAGCGGTTTCTCAGTAGCAGTCCACTATTTTTCTTCCGAGAATGAGGCCAAGGAACTAGTATCTGAGATACAATCATCAGGCGGAAATGCCACTCACATACAGTGCGATTTGTCAAACCCCAAGTCAGCATCTGAGATAATTTCTATTGCCGAGAATTCATTGGGCCCAGTCGTCGGGCTAGTCAACAATGCATCCATGTTTTCTCATGATGATATTACTACCGTTTCGGAAGAGTCATGGGCAGGTCACATGGAAGTCAACGCCCTCTCTCCAATATTACTTATCGGGGAATTAGTCAGAAGATTGCCCGATGAAAATGGCGGTTCCATCGTTAACATACTCGACCAGAAGGTCGCCCAGCCCAATCCGGATCATCTTTCGTATACCGCGTCAAGATTTGCGATGCTGGGAGTGACTGAGGCTTTGGCCAGGGGATTGGCACCGAGAGTACGAGTAAACGCAGTGGCGCCGGGCCACACGTTACCTAGTTCTGAGCAGACCCAGGCTGGTTTCTCAAGGGCACAATCTGAATCCCCGTTGGGATTTGGCCCTAGTCCAGACGACATAGCAGATGCAGTCGTATTCCTGATGAGCTCAAGGTCCATCACGGGCCAGACTATTTTCGTAGACTCGGGAGAGAGGTTCCTAGCCCGAAAGAGAGACGTATTTTTTGAAACGGAGGGATAGCTTGAATTCACACATCGAGGCTCTCAGAGAGTTAGTAAGATCAGGGTCCAAAGAGTTCACAACTCTGTTTCTGGAGAACTCCGTCAGAGATGTCGATATAGGGGTTCACGAGCATGAGATTGGTAACCCTCAGAAGATAAGTTTCGATATGTACGTAATCATGGATGGCGCCTCCAAGCCGAAGGAAGACCAGATTGACATGGTTCTCGATTATGAGTTCCTTTCTTCTTCAATCGATAGAGTCGTTTCGAGGAGGAGGAGCGCCCTCATGGAGACACTTGCATCTGAGTTGTTGAATGAGATAATGTCGCCGGGAGAGGTCGTTGCTGCCACAGTATCGATGAAGAAGCTAGAAGTTGTCGACATTGACGGTGAGCTAGGTTGCTCGATGACCCGTATCAGGTGATTGGTGCAGAGGGCAGGATTCGAACCTGCGAAGCACTTTGCACCGGAGCTTAAGTCCGGCCCCTTTGACCAACTCGGGTACCTCTGCAACCCCTGAGCACGGGTCCTACTCCTTGAATCGAGCGCTTTGGCAACCCCCCGAACCGACATATCACGTGCCCTTAGGGCACGAACGCTTTAACGCCACTCCTGTGGGCGACAAGACGTGTATGCGAGCAGCATAGCGAATAGCGCGTCCCGCCGTTTCAGGCTGGCCCTGGCACTTTCCCTGCTGATGTTGATGCCCTTTGGCATGCTTTCCAACCACCAATACGAGCTTCCAGAAGAAGCCAGGATGGAAGCAGGCTCAGATGTCCAGTTGAATCTCTATACAATGTATTTCGCTTCCCAGAATTCTTCTGCAGGCGGTGATGGTTACATCACAACACAGGTTCCCGAATCAGGGGGCCAAGAGTCGATGAGCGCCCTAGACAGCAGCATAGAGTTCCGAACTAGTCCTATGCTGTCTTCTTTGGATGTAGCCGGACGCCCCAATCATGGCTCAGGCTCCGGATCTTACTACTTGCCACTGGGGCTATTCATGAGGGCGACAGGCCCTGACACTTCCTCCGTGGAGTGGACAATCACACTCAAGTCATCAGGTAGTCAAGTCGGTTCGGTTTCTTGGAGCACTGATGCATGCAATCCAGGACTTACTCAGAGCTGCAGTTTTGATCATGAGACATTTGAAATCGACCTAGGGAACGACCAGAGATTCACTATAGACAAGGACGAGCGCCTCGAACTAATTGTCGATGCCGATATGTCTGGTTGTGACAGTAGTGGAAGCCCATTCGGCTCTAGTTGCGAGGCCGAGGTGGCATGGAATGAGATAGACGGCGACGACAGATTCAGCACCCTAGAGATTGAGGCAAACGCAATATCCAACAGCCTTGTTCTCCTACAGAGGGAGGGTGCAGAACTCGCAGAGGGGCCAGAGTTGGAATGGTTTCCGAATGACATCCTGTCTGAGAGGGTTATGCAGTTCTCCTTCGATGTCAAGAGCAGTTTTGGCAGGTATGACGTAGACTCGGTAAGGCTATTGATGCGGGATCCCGACGGAATGTACCGGATAGACCACGTAATCGATGAGGACGACGAGGAAATAGAGGACACAAGCCAAGGCATCTTTGGAGAGTACCTCTGGTCATACCCTAGCGGCATCCCATCCGGGGAATATTCTGTCGAACTCGAGGTTTCTGACATCCAAGGTAATAGCGTCATAATCGAGCATGAACCTGTAACAATGGAGCAGTGGGGAGTTGCATTGAACCATAGGCTGGACCGAACTACAGAATACATAGCTCCCGGACAAACAACCCCCGTTCCACTCCAACTAGTTCACAGGGGAGACTCTACGAAGTCGATGGACGTGGAATTAGAGGTCCTAACAAATTTCCCAAGCTCATGGTTGCTAGAATTCGACTCACCAGGCGGATATACACTCAATGCTGGAGGAGATATTCTGAATCCAATACTTACTCTCACCGCACCTGAGGATCTTACAGGTGCACCAGGCTCCATAGATATCAGAGCTGTTGCAGAAGCAGAGGTCGACGGCGTACTTACCGTCGTTCACCAGGACACTCTTCAGATTGACTTGGAGAAGATCGACGTTTACCAACCTCCACAAGTATCCATATGGTCAGAGGACCATGACATCCCAATAGCAAACTCTTCACGCCCTGATGACATTGATTCAACCATACCTAGGTATGTCGACTATGACCAATTCACCCCATTCCTTCTTGAGATTTTCAACACCGGTTTCGATGCTGACACATTCAGGATCGACGTACTACAAAGATCCAAGTCAATCATTCACGTGTACGATAATGACACTGGTCAGAGAATTCTGGAGGACGAAGGTGACGGCACTTTCCATACAGCTCTCTTGGATAGGCACGACACTCAAACGCTGAGGCTGATGATCAAGCCCTCGGCCGACAGAGAAGACCCCGACATCGGCCCAGTTGAGATAGAGGTGGTAAGTTCTGGAAACGCCTCTCTGAGGTCCACGGTACTATTCACTATCCAACGCACATTTGGAATAAGGGCCGAGGTTTCCTATGACTGCGATGGTTCACCACTTGGCCACATCAGGGTTTCTCTGTGCGACCCCGGGCCAGGAAACGCAGAAGTATCTCTGAGGGCAAAGATCACCAATACGATGACATCCGGCGAATCCGCCACATGGTGGAGGATTCAGAATCCAGCTTCATTGGACGATAACACCGATAGAAACGCCGCGTACGGTCAGTGGCAATTCAGAATTGAGGACTCGTCGGGTAATGCCGTTCCTAGGGTCTCTCTTGCCCCGGGCGATGAAACCGAGGTATTCGTGACCATCACTTTGACAAATCAGGTAGAGTTTGGCAATCACACAGTTTACCTCAGAATAGTCGAAGATACCACTGATGACGATGCCAAGTACTTTGACTTGCCAATGGTGTTTGAGATTGATCCCGATGACCCCAACTTGGAAATCGTACAAGTAACGCCCAATCGACTTCTAGTTCCGGGGGAGTCATACCCTATCCAGATGAAGGTCAAGAACTTGGGCAACAGTCCTCTCACCGTACTCTTGGAGGCTGAAGTTGACGGGACCGGTTGGTCCGTTGACATCGACGGCCCGTCGGGGTCGGTTCTGATAGTGCTTGGTGCATTCGAAGAAGTCACATTCGTATTGGACGTTAACGTACCCGACTCTGCAAACAATGGCGAGACCGCAGATGTCCTAGTTTCGGCAACCCCATTCGACACGCAGCAGAGCTGGCCCGATGATGCTACGGCTGAGAAGACCGTCGTGATGAGAGTGGGAATTTCGTCACTAATTGACAGACTTGTAAACGAGATTACACACCCCCGACTTTCAACTTACATCGTGGGAATAGTTGCAGCAATGCTACTCATCGCAGGGATCCAAGGCGCTATGAACAGGAGAAGGTGGAAGGCACATATGGCATATTTAGATGCAATTTCCAGTGATTCAGATGATGATTTGGAAGATGAAGAGGACGATGATTTACCCGCTCCAGTTGTGTCGATAGAAGAGGAAGAGGACGATGTATACGAGGATGACGACATCGAACTGGTTTGATTAGTAGCGAGTCATTGTCCGAACGACGCTCCATTCCTCTTAAGTGCCCTACTTTCCGCCCTAGTACAAGGGGTTGCGTAGCATGGACTCATTTAGTCAATCTACAGGGTTGGACAAGGACGGCCTCAGGAAGAGCAGGTCAGCCATAATTTTCTCGGCCCTGATGCTCCTTTCTTCGTACTCGGCATTGGAGTTCGCTGCTTGGGAGGCGCTGGCTTCAACCGATCAGGACGGAGATGGCCTATCTTACGGTCTCGAGTTCTACATCAATACCCAGCCCCAGGACTGGGACACGGACAATGACGGTCTTCCTGACGGGTGGGAATGGCAGTACGGCCTGAATCCACTCTCATCTACAGGCGATAACGGATCCACGGGCGATCCAGACGGAGACTCACTCTCAAACCTGAATGAGTTGATGTTTGGCATACCTGCGAACTGGGATGACCCAAACACCCCAAATGAGCTGGACAACGGCGTTTGGTGGAATGGCACTGTACCCGTGAGTAACTGGGACGAGGAAAGCGCCATGCAACTCATACAGGGGCTAGGTTCCGACGGAGCTGATGAGGATCCGTGGGGAAACATTTGCTTCAACACATTTGATGATGACAAGGATGGGATGGTCGACAATTTCGACGGTGACGGTGACGGTGATGCGAACTGCACAAGTGATGACGATGACGGTGACGGCCTCATCGATGAGGATCCAAATGGCTGGGATACCGATGGCGACGGCATGCCCGACGGTTGGGAAGTTGCAAATGGGCTAGACCCCACTTCACGCACCAATCAAGATGGGGCATCGGGGGACCCTGATGGAGACGGGCTAGTGAACCTGAAGGAGTTCATTAACCCAGCTTGGGGGACCCGAAATGGAACCACTACCCCGCCCACACAGTACTTCAGACCAGGCCCACTAGCCATGACTGCTACTGAATCCCCCTGCAACCCAGTACTGCAACTTGGACCCGGTGGGTGCCTGATCTTCACGGCAGAGGTCGACGGCATTACTTCCACAGACCCCCAGAATAACGACACTGATGGGGACGGACTCAACGACTCTTACGAAGCACTCGTTCTGCTGACCGACCCAACATCCCCTGACACCGATGGTGACGGAATTAGTGATGGTGTGGAGGTAAATGGCCAGTACGGGGACCCCCCTCTGGCAAGCGACCCAAGGGACAACAATACGGATGATGACCAGTTTGACGACGGAGAGGAGGACCTCAACGGGAACGGCATTGTGGATGAAAATGAGACGGATCCAACAAGGATTGAGGATTCCGGTGACTTCGATGACGACGGCATACCCAACTGGGAGGAAAACATGACATGTACCCTCTGGAATGTTGCAGATACTGACGGCGGAGGGATTAGTGACGGCTCGGAGCTTGACCCGTCTCACGGAACAGACCCCTGCACTTCGCTTCAAACACTGAATCTGTCAATAGTCGACTTCGATGCCACAAACATGATTCTCACGTTAAATGATACATCCGCACTCGATCAGACACCCGAGGATTGGAGGCAGAATGGCGAACCCATGGGATACTACGTGTCATCAACAAACGGCAGCCTCACAGGATTTAGGTTCACTTCCATCAATGGCGATGCATTGAGGGGCATAGACACGGACAAACCACCTGATGCCACATCTGTTACATTCGTCAACTTCTCTTGGTGCTGGGATCAATCCCTAGGTTTCTCCAACGATCCAATATGCGACGATGACTATTTCGACACTGATGGGGATGGGCTAGCCGATTGGGAGGAATCTACTGGGAGTTTTGGATTCCTTTCCGATTGGAACATGTCCGACACAGATGGGGACGGGGTGAATGACCTAGATGAGATACTCAATCTAACCGACCCGAGCAATCCATGTGATAACCTTCTGGATTCAGATGGGGACGGTCTAAACAACTACTTTGAGAATACAACAGTTTGCTTGATTGCATTCGGCGACTTGGGTGGAAACGGCACTACTGATACCTACTTCACACTGTGGAATGTAACCGACACTGACAACGGGGGCGTTACTGATTTCCAGGAGTATCTGGATGGAACGAACCCTCAGAATAATCCTAACGATGACCTAAATCCAGTAGATACCGATGGAGATGGGATACCAGACACCATTGAGAACTCTACGGGCACTGACTGGAGGGATCCGGATACCGATGGAGGGGGAGTTCCCGATGGACAGGAGTGCACATCAGAGTTTTGGGACATTAATTGTCTGAACGCCGATGGAAATCCGTGGGATCCGACGGATGATATAGACCCCAACATGATGTTCTTCGAGGCGATGAACACCTCAATGGGGGTGGACCCCAATATTACGCATTACTGGAGGTGGCATACCTATGACTTCTATACCGGGATTTCTTGGGGGGTCAACACTAGTCTCGTTGGGAATACGCAGATGTTCCCGGGTTTCTCGACCACACAGGGTGTTGCCGACCAGCAGTTCTGGGATGGATCTGAGGTCCTTGGCTGGGAGATATCACTTGAGTCAGGGGCACTGATCTTCCCTGGCGAGGAAATTATCGTACCCCATAACGCTGTCAACTATACTGGATGGACCGATGCTAATGCTGGCCTCAACTTCTCGAATTTCACCAGGGATGCAATAGTGGACGGTGCAACCATAGACACGCTCTTCGTTACCGCCCCGCAAGTTCTGATCACCCAGGCGATTAGGGAAAATACAACAGAGTTCTCCAATAGCAGTTATGCGACGGACCTCCCAAGCTCATATCTGGCAAAGGGCAATGCCGCCAGCTTTGTCAACTCAATAACAATGACAGTAATCAATGAGTCAGGGGCGTTCTCCGCTTGGGACAGGGTGTCCGCAATCCAGGACTTCATCATTAATGGTAACTCGACTACCTCTTTCCTGAGAAACCATAACGGGACCGAAGTCGGGGTTCTCGATGACGAGGATGACCTGTCCTATTGGATTCTGAACAACTCGTTTGAGGGTGACTGTGACCAGTTCAGCACTCTTTTCGCCGTGATGCTAAGGTCCGCGGGAATCCCTGCCCGTAAAGTCACGGGTTTCTCTGGAGGGAAGTGGACTGGTACGTCTTTCGAGGTCTACGGTAAGGACTTCACAACCTGGGTAGAGGTGCACCTCCAGACAAACTCCAATCTGGGTAACGCAGATCTCGGCTGGATCCCCTTCGAGGCATGTCCATCCCTGTCTACAGTCGAGGTAGTGGACGAGAGCTGGGGTCCAATCTGGTTCGACAGGGACCTTTCATCGGGCAATATTTCCCTGGATGGAATACTGAGGTTCACTGAAAATCAGACCTCTGTGGCGAACATCACCATTGACATGTACTTGGTAAGATCCAATCAGACGGAGAACGTCCCCGGTTCCGCTGCATTAGAGGAGCATTTCGTTGGCACAGCAATTACGGACGAGAATGGCTCCTTCAACATAACAGGGCAGCCCCAAGAGGTCATTAATCCAGGATATGGCGCCCTGGTTCTTCGAACTTATGAGAATGGGTACGTCGGTTCACAGGGGATTACCTTCCCCTGGAGGATGAACATCACTGACGATGTAGACATGTCAATTACTGAACCAGAGCCGGTGGACGAGCCAAAGATAGGAATTGGAGTGAACACTACGGTAACAGGCGAGATCTCTCTCTCAAGTGAGCCTTACAATGACATTACTCAACTAGATAGCCTACAGGTGGTTCTCAACTACACAACCACAGCTGATGGCCCAGTTAGCCTAATCTCCAGCGTCGGGGCTGGCGGCTATTACGAATTCTCCGTCCCAATAGACGAATCTGAACAGGAGGGGCTGATAGCTGCAACCTTGAATTTCCTAGGCTGGCACGAGGAGGATCTCAACAATGCAAGCACCCCCCTCTATCACTTACGCCCCCAGTCAGTCGGATTCAACCTAAACCTAACACCAGCACCCAACCTTACCGTAACCCTGGAGGGACATGGGGCTAACAACACCATCCTTGAGGTCGACCAGCCAATATACCTCAACGGCACCGTTCTGAGTAGGTCGACCATCCCAGAGGCACTCAATGGCACCCTTACACTACAGATGCGAAGATCCGCAGCCAACGGCCCCTTTACAACTCTCAATTCATGGTATCTTAACGACTCCGATTGGACGGGGGCCCTCGGGCAATTTGCTGTCAATTGGTCCTTCTCTGCATCAGAGGTCCCCATTCCCGCTGGTCTGGTAGAGATTCGTTACCAGTTTGAGGCGGACGGCCTCTTCGCGAAAGACGAGTCTGTGGTAATCGATGAGCACGGAGTAAAGAGTTACGTAAATTTCAGCTATATTCTGAATCCAGCTCCCGTGGGGTCAGACTCCGAGGTAGAAGTGACATTGTCAGACCATACTGGAAACTCCGTTGCGAGCTTCGTTGGGAACTACTCATTGGACTTCAACGGCGAGTTGGTATGGAATCAGTCAGACCCAGAGCTCCCGCGCGTGATGGTAACATGGAGGCCCACTATAGATGTGGAGGCGGGGGACTACCCGTGGCAGCTGAATTATAGCGGTTCCACATGGCTTCTTCCCAACAGCGTGTTAGATACCGTCAGAGTCCAAGGTAGGGCTGACGTCTCATTCACACTGGGTTCGGAATGGACTCCCAGAGGGCAATCATCTTGGATTTCTGGTTTCGCCAGGGACATCAATCTGAACAGCACGATTCTAGGAAACAACTCTTCCATCATTGTGAATATGGAGGTGCCATCCGACCAACCACCTACTCCCGATGGCCTGGAAGCACCACCAGTAACCTACAGACTGGGGGAGCAGTGGATAGACAACACTACCGGCGAGTACAACATTACATTCCAGATGCCTAGCGGTGTCGGTGCTGGTGTCTACGACCTCAGACTGATCCTTGATTTCGAGAAGAACCCCCCCACGGGTGGTGCCTACTACCTTGTTTCCGGTGCAGTGGTGCTCCAAGCAGGCGTACAGACCGAGTACGTAGTGGAGGCAGAGCCATTGCAGTCGATCGTGATTGCAGGCCAGACATTGGTGACGAATGCCACAGTCACCGATGTGGAGAGCAATGACAGGCTGCAGAACACTACGGTCGACATTTACTTCGATTGGGGAGGGCCCCTGCAGCAGGTACTCAACTCCACAGTCACGGGTTCAGATGGCGTCGCAAGGTTCACTCCGACCATTCCTGCTGACGCTCCGCCCGGGTACTATGATGTCCGCCTACACGCACCGGATGACCTAACTGATAGTCTGACCACACCCAATGCAGGCAGGTGGATAGGGAATGAGAGCACAGTGAACCTCACCGTGCAGGTCGCGAGTAGCATCAGAATTGACAATGCTCCATTGCCCGAAGTCACCGCCGGGCAGTTTTTCCAACTGCAGGGGCAGGTCCTAGATGGAGTGGACCAGAATCGCTCAGTATCGGGTCCCATGACGCTGGAGGTCTTTTTCCTGAACGACCCCAGTGAGACTCTGGTCACAGGACATGTCACCGCAGCTAACGGATCGTTCTCGATAATGGTGCCAACTGATCCGCTGGGGGATGGCGTGACTAACGGCCTCAAGACTGTCATAGTAAGCGTTGAAAACGGCAGTACCCCGTTCTACCTTACCGGTTCTGGGAATGAAACAATCCTGGTTCGAGGCGTCACCCAGTTCACTGAAAGGAACCCCCTCCTCAATACAATAGTAGACAGGGGGACATCCATAACATTCGGAGCAAAGCTGGTAGAATCTAGCGATGGGGACAGGCAACTTTCCGACATGCCGGTTTCCGCATTGTTCCACGATACGTGGCTAACTCCCGAACAACCGACAAATGGACAAGGTATCGTCAACTTCACATTCTCAGTCCCTCATTCGCACCCTCTCGGTTTGATTCCGATAGTTCTGATGTTCAATGGTTCAAATGGTTCAGACACACTCCATCCATCGTCCACGATAATCAACACAATCACAGTCAGGTCGCCAACCAACATTACATTCGACCCAATTACTTCCAACCCAGCTGCAGGGGAGTTCCTCGACATTAGTGGAACTTTGACTTCGAGTAATGGAAGTGGAATAGTTGACAGATCAGGAAATGCCCTGAATCCAACTCTAAACTTCGCCATCGATGGGGACACTAACTCGTTCTCAGTCACTGGTGGAACCGTAGATGCCAATGGCACATGGTCTGCCAGAATCTTCCTGGATCTTTCCTTCCCACGTGGTACGCACAATATCACCGCCTCATACACGCCGTCCGTCAACTACTATGGCGCCAGCTCCGAGGATGGAATCTTTGACAGCAGAGGTTTCTCAATGCTTTCCATAATTTCCCCAACGGATTTGGACCCTGATGAGAGAACTGTCAGAGGGGACAACATCACACTCAACATGTCATTGATTGACAACTCCGGACAGTTCGTCTCAGGAGCCCAGGTCGATATTTCCATAGATGGGGCACCAGCATGGTCCGGCCTTACGAACGAGGACGGCATTGTCACTACTGTAATCCCGACCGATTCCAATAGGGCTCCCGGCCCGATGACAATTACCGCCACATTTGCTGGCTTCAATGGGACCACCGGTCTACTGGGCGATGAGACATGGACAAGAGTGGTGATACTCGCCCCAACGGTTCTCGATGTGACCTCAATTACGGGCTCCGCAATCGCAGGTGAGTCAGTCACGTTCACTGGAACCCTGCTAGACGAGCATGGTGCACCCCTGATCGAGGACGGCGAAGAAAAGGGAGGTGTCGTCCATCTTTCCATAGACGGAATCGACGTAGGTCCTTTGTACACTTCAATTTCGAACTCCTCTACTGGGATTTGGAGCATCACTTACGATTTACCGCTTGATACAGACTATGGCGACCACACCTTCACCGTCGACTTCCTTGGCGGTTTCACATGGGTCGACCCGATGGGCCAGGGTGACTCCCTGAATCCGGAATACTATCTCCCATCCTCAATAACACAGGAATTCAACGCGACCCAGACATCCCAGGTCGTTCTTACGACACCTCCTGGGGAAGTCGACAGGAACGAGCTGCTACTCATAGAAGGAATGCTGACTGATGGCGCTGGAAGGGTACTTCCCGGACGAGATCTAGATGTCTACATGAACGACCAATTCCTAACATCCCTATCTGTGTCTGACAATGGCACGTTTAGCTTATTCTTCCCTGTACCCCCAGACATGCCTCTCGGGCCAAGGAACGTTAGGATAGAATTTGGTGGAGAGGAGTTCGTAATCGCCTCTAACTCTAGCACTATTTTCACTGTTTTCGGTCCAGTCGAGGTGAGTGTTGAACAACCAGTTCCGGTCGCTGTTGGAGACGTACTTCAACTCAGGGGCTCCGTCAAGGATAACCTTCCGGATGGGTGGCTTGGAAACCACTCGCTCCAGATCTTTATTGATGGAATTCTGATAGGCACTACTACGACGGATGAAGACGGGTCCTGGTCCCATTCTTGGGTAGTGTCCGAATTCCTAGACGTGGGTCAGCACACACTCACGGTAATAGCTCCGAATCAGGGATATCACCGCGAAGGATCCGTAGAGGCAAACCTGACAATAGCATATCACACCGGAATGACACTGCAAGTCGAGAACAATGTTGTTACTAGGGGTGGTGCATGGAACCTAAGTGGTAGGCTATTCGATGCC
>CEUY01020441.1_pt1 | contig 58529 bp, 52 predicted proteins | sample 361481 | NCBI WGS metagenome assembly CEUY01 (sample SAMEA2622737, study PRJEB7988) | marine metagenome | isolation source: saline water (ENVO:00002010), including | reverse complement strand
CTCCTACTCCTAACCCTACAGCTATTCCTCTTCCTGTTCCGGCTCCCGTAAAAGTACAAAATGACCCAAACCAGATAGTAAATAACGCAATACTTCACTTAAACAAAGCTGAATCAGCAAAATACAAAATGGAAATTAAACTAAAAACTAATTTCCAAAATTCTGAAATTCTTATCCCCATGGAAATCTCAGGAATATTCAAACAAAATGGTGGTAGTCAATCTGAGATATTTGTTCCGCTTGGATTATTTACTTTTACACATCAAATAATTACTAAAAATGGAAAATCATATATATCTGATCCAAGCGACAACAAATTTTACCCTTTGAGAGACGATAATTTATTCACAGGGAACATATCCCAATTTCTAAATATTTTTAACTCTGATTCTGAAGAATTTTCTTTAGATCCAAATGTCAATCTGTTAAATTCTTCAGAATATCAATTGACTGGATCTTTCAGTTCACTTCAATCAGAATCTTTGTCAAATATTAAGACTGAAATTTTAGTAGATTCAAAAAACAATCAATTCAATAAAATCACACTGGCAGGAAAAGTCAAACTTGATTTGATTCCATTACCTTTTCTAAAAGGGTTAGAAAACAGTTATGCAAAATTTGAACTTTCTGCTTATTTTTCAAATTTTGGAATAGAAACTCAAATCACTCTGCCAGATTTAACTCATCTTGGAAAACAATTTGATTCATATCCAAAAATGTCTATCAATCCAGAAAATAAATATTCGGCAATAATTCACATGGAAAATGGTGATCAAGTATCCATTGAGTTATATGCGAAAAAAACCCCCTTAACAGTAAATAATTTTGTTTTCTTAGCAAGAGATGGTTATTATGACAACATAATTTTCCACAGAATTATCCCTGGATTTGTTGCTCAAACTGGCGATCCTACAGGAACTGGAAAAGGAGATACCGGTTACGAATTTGATAATGAATTTCATCCTAGCCTTAAACATAATTCACCTGGAATAGTTTCAATGGCAAATTCTGGATTGAGAAAAAATTCTAAAGGTACAAATGGCTCTCAATTCTTTATCACATATAGAGCTACACCTCACCTAGATGGATACAATCCTGATGGATCCAAAAAAGATTGTAAGAAACCCAACAGTTCCTGCCATACCGTATTTGGTAAAGTTATTTCTGGCATGAATATAATTGAAAAACTTTCATCTAATCAAAGTAATACAAATAATGATAAAAAAATCAGAAAAATTGAAATTGTGGAAGAAAAAGATGTCAAATAATCAAGAACGAGTGGTTTATTTCAACGGTAGAATCATTCCAGAAAGTCAAGCAAAAATCTCATTTAGAGATAGAGGCTTCATGCTTGGAGATGCTGTTTACGATACTACAAGGACTTTCGGCGGCAAAATATTTCGACTAAGTGAACATTTAGATCGATTTTTAAATTCTTTAAAATATATGCGAATGGAGCCTAATATTACAAAAAATGAATGGGAAAATTTAACAATGCAAGTGTTAGAACAAAACTTGCATTTACTTAAATCAAATGACGATTTTTGGGTTTCTCAAAGAGTTAGCAGAGGAGATGGAGTTAAACTCACTTCAATCATCGAGTGTTACCCATTACCATTCAAAGAAAGAGCAAAATATTACAAATATGGAATTCCAATAATCACGCCTTCAATACGAAGAACACCCCCTGAATCGATTAGTCCCAGAGCAAAAATACATAACAACATTAATTTAATTCAAGCTGAATTCGAAGCAAAATCAACTAATCCAGACGCTTTACCAATACTTCTTGATACTAACGGCAATCTGTCAGAAGGCCCCGGAGCGAATATATTCATAGTTAAAAAAGGAACACTGATTACACCTAAAAAACAAAGGATATTGGAAGGAATCAGTAGAGAAGTAACTATAGAATTAGCAAAAAAATTATCAATAAATTTTTCAGAAGATGATATAGATCTTTTTGATCTTTACACAGCAAATGAAGCATTTATCACTTCAACTAGTTTCTGTATTGTGCCAATATCAACATCCAACGGAAATACCATAGGTTCCGGAGAAATTCCTGGGAAAATCACAAATGAATTACAAAACGCCTATACTGAATTAGTTGGCATGGATTTTGTTCAGCAATATCTTTCAAATCTATAATCTATCTCAATTCCACTAGAAATTCTTTTTATAAAAACATTATCTATCAATCTGATTGAACCAATATTTATAGCAATTAATATAATTGCATTTTCTCCAACTTCTAAAAGTTCTGAAAAAGTATCTGGATTTACAATTTTTACGTAATCTAATTCAACTAAATTTTCCTTAATAATTTCATTTTCAATTTCTTGATAAATTTTCTTAGAATCAAATGTATCTAAATTTTTGATATTTTTTAAAACCCTATACAAAACAGAGGCTGAAATTCTCTCATCCTTACTAAGTAAAACATTTCTACTACTTACTGGCAATCCATCAGATTCACGTATAGTTGGCAAAACAATAATTTCAGAATTAATATTTAAATCTGCATTAAGCTTTTGGATCAAAAAAGTTTGTTGAAAATCTTTCTGACCAAAATAAACTTTATTTGGCAAAAACAAGTTTAACAATTTTGTAACTATAGTTGTGACACCTTTAAAATGTCCAGGTCTTGATTCCCCTTCAAATAAATCTGAAAATTTTTCAACCTCCACTGAAGTTGTAAATCCATCAGGATATATGTCAGCCTCTGATGGACAAAATACCAAATCTACACCTTCTTGCCTCAAAAAATCTAAATCTTGATCTATAGTCTTTGGATAAGAAGAAAAATCATCCCGATTTGAAAATTGTATAGGATTCGTAAAAATAGTAACTATCACAATATCACAATCTTGCTTGGCCTTTCTTACTAATGAAAGATGCCCTTCATGTATAGCCCCCATAGTAGGAACTAAACCAACAACATTTATTGAATTGCGAAATTGATTTGCCTCTGAAATCGACCTAATAATTTTCATAATATTTCAATCAATAATTAAAAGCTTTCTTTAGAAGATGGAAAATCTCCTGAGTTTGAGTCTTTTAAATATTGCTTCAAAGCTTCAGGAACAGATTTTCTCAAATCCAAATATTGTCTAGAATGTTTGTATGATTCACCTAAACTCAAACCTAACACATCATGAATTACTTGAATTTGCCCAGAACAATTTGGACCAGAACCTATACCAATAGTTGGAATTGATATTTCTTTAGTAATTTCCTCTGCTAAATCTGACTTTATTAATTCTAAAACTATAGAATAAGCACCCGCACTTTCTATAGCTTTAGCATCTGCAATAAGTTTTTCTTTTTCTTTTTCAGATTTCCCTTGTACTTTATATCCACCTAACTGATTTACTGATTGTGGAGTAAGTCCTATATGCCCCATTACAGGTATACCGCAATCAACAATCTTAGCGACAGTATTTGCAATTTTTTCTCCACCTTCTAATTTAACTGATTGCGCCCCTCCTTCTTTAATTAATCTACCTGCATTGGAAATAGCATCAGAAATATCTGACTGGTAACTCATAAATGGCATGTCTGCAATAATGAGGGATCTTTTTGCACCTCTAACTACCGATTTAACGTGTATTAACATATCTGACATTGTAACTGGAACAGTAGAATCATATCCGAGAGCAACCTGACCTAAACTGTCTCCAACTAATATAATTGGAAAACCAACCGAATCAGCAAGGCTTGCGAAAGTGAAATCATAGGCTGTAATAGCTGAAATTTTTTCTCCATTCTTATACATTTCAGAAATATTATTTATATTTAATCTCACTTAAATTCTCCTTTATTTTTGAAAGACAGAACCAGACCTCTAATTTCTTGAAGTTTTTCTTCAGATAAATTTCCTTTTTCAAAAGCATAAGGCAAGCCAATTAAAGCCATTTCACAATAGACAGGTAATAGTTCTGGCGCCTTATCAAGAAGTCCTGACAAATGTTTTTCAATTGTCCCTATATCCCCCCTCGAATATGGGCCAGCTACAGCATCTGGAATACCTAACTGTCTTAAATTTATCCCAACTTGATGAATCATTTTACTTAATGCATTGACTCCTTTTTCTCTGTCATATCCAAATAATCTCCACAGATCCGAGACTGAAGCAGCCAAAGTAGATAACATTCCTCCCATCATCACTCCTGTTAAATGATATAAAACTTTATCTTCTGAATTTAGATAAATTACTTCTCCACCAATATCTAATGCTAAGGACTCTAAAAAACTTCTTGCAAATTCTTTTCCTTCGATTGCAAAGGTTGTTCCTGGTATACTTAATACCCCATCCTCAAAAGAAGCAAAAGCCTGTAAAGGATGCAAAGATCCTACATATGCTCCCTGAATTCTTGCTTCCTCTAAAACATCCAAAGTTGAAGCTCCTGAACAATGAACAACTAATTGTTTACTTCGCCAATTAGTCTTTGAAGCCACAGCTTGAATTGAATCGTCAGAAGTTGTAATAAAAACGATATCGGATTTTGCGGAAACTTCATCATAAGACTCAACAACATGACATCCAGAAATTAATCTGGCAAATGTTTCTGATGATTTTTTTCTTCTACTAAAGATAGATCGAACATTATAATCTGATTTCCTCAAAGCTAAAGCCAAAGAAATCCCTACAATACCAGCTCCAATAAAACCTATTCTAATTTGATTTTTATTATTCGGATCAAACATAGCAAAATATCCAATTTAAATATTTTTGAGGACAGAGCATAACAAATTAATTTAGATAAAAAAAAGCCCTCCTTGAAAAAGGAAGGCAACCTATTCTAAACTTTTTACATGCTCACCGTTCTTATAAGAAGATTGGCTGCCTAGTAAAATGATATCAATGAAAAACCTTTTATTCAAGTAAAGGTAAAAAGTTTGAATATTCTTTAAAAAACTTATTATATTAAAAATCATTACTAATATTAATTTTAAAGGAAAAAATAACAAGAAAAAATTATAACATTCAGATATAATCCTTATCTAAATTAACCCTACTTTGCAGGAGGCGTTTACATTGTCACAATTTGAATTTGATGTATTAATTATTGGTAGCGGACCTGGAGGGTATGTTGCCGCTATAAGATCTGCCCAATTAGGTTTAAAAACTGCTCTAATAGAAAAAAATGAATTAGGAGGTGTTTGTTTAAATTGGGGATGTATACCTAGTAAATCTTTACTTAGAAGTGCTGAAATATTAAATCTAATTAAAGAATCAAACGAACATGGAATATATGTCTCAGATTTAAAATCTGATTTTGGGCAAGCTGTTAATCGAAGTAGGAAAATTGTTAAAAAACTAACTGATGGAATAGGTTTTCTTCTTAAAAAAAACAATGTTGAATTAATACCTGGAAACTGTCGAATTACAAGTCAAAATCAAGTAGAAATTCTTGAAACCAAGCAAAAAATTAGTTCTAAAAACATTTTAATAGCTACAGGTGCAAAATTTAAAGACATTCCAAATCTTCCAATAGATGAAAAAATCATACTAAACAGCAAAAATGCATTAGGAATAGAAAAGTCTCCAAATAAAGCCGTGATAATAGGAGCGGGAGCAACCGGAGTAGAATTTTCTTATATGTGGAATGCTTTCGGTACTAATGTAACTTTAGTTGAATTACAAAATCAAATTCTTCCTCTAGAGGATGCTGAAATTAGTAAACAATTATCTCGTTCTTTAATTAAGCAAGGAATACAAATTAAAACTCAAACAAAAGTTGAAAAAGTCACTAAAACTAATTCAGGTGCAATACTAGAACTTAATTCTAATGGCAAAATTTCTGAAATAGAAACAGATATAGTCTTAGTTGCCGTAGGTATGGAAGGAAATGTGAAAAATATTGGACTTGAAGAAGTTGGAATTTCAATCAATAACAATTTCATAGCGATCGATGAAAATATGATGACTAATTTGAAAGGAGTTTATGCAATTGGAGACGTTACAGGGAAAACACTACTAGCACATGTTGCATCAGCTCAAGGAATTCATGCTATAGAGCACATTGCAGGTCAATCTCCTGAACCAATAAAATATGAATATATGCCTCGAGCCATATATTCAAACCCTCAAGTTGCAAGTTTTGGTATGACAGAACAACAAGCAATAGATCAAGGGTCTACCGTTAAAGTCGGAAAATTTCCTTTATCTGCTAGCGGAAAAGCAATGGCATTAGGACATAATGAAGGTATGATCAAAATCGTATCTGAATCTGAAAGTGGAATTATCCTAGGGGCCCATATGGTTGGCCCGGAAGTTACCGAATTACTTGGTGAATTAGGTATTGCAACTATGTTAGAGAGCACTGAAGAAGAATTGGCTATGACAGTTCATCCACATCCTACAATTTCAGAATCAATTGTAGAAGCCTGTTTAGCCATTAATAATGAAGCAATTCACATGTAATTTTTCCAAATATCTTGTATAATCTACAAAAATTATAATATGGACCAATCAAAAACAATCAAACTATATCAAGACATGCTCCTTCTCCGTCGATTTGAAGAAGAAACTGGAAGGTTGTACATGGAGGGTGACATTCGTGGATTCTGTCACTTATACATAGGTGAAGAAGCTATAGCTGTAGGATCAATTTCTTGTCTATCTGAAAAAGATTACATCATCACTCACTACAGAGATCATGGCCACGCTTTAGCAAGAGGAATAAACCCAAAAAACATTATGAGTGAACTAATGGGGAAGTCTGATGGAACAAGTGCTGGCAAAGGTGGATCGATGCATATATTTGATGTTTCAAAAAGATTTATGGGAGGACACGCAATAGTTGGCGGTCAGCTACCTATAGCATGTGGGTTAGGGTTTGCATCAAAATACCAAGAAGAAAATTCTATTGTATTATGCTTCTTGGGCGATGGAGCTGTAAACGAGGGGGAATTTCACGAATCTATGAATTTAGCTTCACTATGGAAGTTACCAATTTTATTTTGTCTAGAAAATAACTTATACGGTATGGGAACTCATGTTAATAAAACCAGATCTTCTGGAAAAGATATTTATAAAATTGCAGATTCTTACAAAATTCCTTCTATGCAAATAGATGGAATGGATGTTTTAGAGGTACAAAAAGCAACACAGCAATCAATTGAAAAAATTAGATCTGGGGAAGGCCCCGTATTCCTAGAAGCGATGTGTTATAGATTCAGAGGACATTCTATGGCAGATCCAAGTTCATATAGAAAATCTCAAGAAGTTGTAGAATGGCAAAAAAATGACCCGATAATTAAACTAGAAAAATTTCTATCCAATCAAAAAATAATTGATCAGCAAAAAATACTTAAAATTAAAGAAAGTGTAGATTCTGAAATATTTGATTGCATCGAATTTGCCAAAAACAGTCCAGATCCGAAAATTGAATCATTACTAGAAAACGTGTATCAAAATGAGTAATTTGACATTAAGAGAATCCATTAAAACAGGATTAATAGAAGCATTAGAATCGGACACAAAAGTATTCTTAATGGGAGAAGATATTGGCGATTATAATGGAGCATATGCAGTTACTGCAGGGTTATTAAAAAAATTTGGACCAAAAAGAATTATTGACACCCCTATTTCAGAATCTGTAATTTTGGGTACAGGTATTGGAGCTGCAGCTGCAGGACTCAGGCCTATAGTTGAAATTATGACAATTAATTTTTTGCTTCTTGCATTCGATCAATTAATTAACCATGCTGCAAAACTCAGATATATGTCCAATGGACAAATAGAAGTACCACTTGTACTAAGAACTGTAACAGGTGGTGGAGCACAGTTGGGAGCTACTCATTCTCAAAGTTTTGAAGGTTGGTTAGCAGCTGTGCCAGGATTAAAAGTTGTTTGTCCTTCAACTCCTAAAGATGCTCTTGGATTATTTAGAACTTCAATGAAACAGAAAGATCCTGTAGTTTTTGCAGAACATGCATTGTTGTATGGTGTAAAAGAAGAAGTCCCAGATGAGTTTTTTGAAATTCCTTTTGGAAAAGCAAACATAAAACGTAGTGGAGATTCTATCACAATTATATCTTATTCAGGAATGGTTAGAACTTGTATGGCGGCCAGTGAAATAATATCAAAAGATTTTAATGTAGAATGTGAAGTAATAGACCTAAGAACTTTGCGGCCTCTAGATTTTGAAACAATAATTAAATCTGTTAAAAAGACAGGACGTGCCGTAGTCGTAGAAGAAACATGGAAAACCGGAGGTTTTGGAGCAAACATTAGTGAATCAATTCAATTAGAAGCTTTCGATTATCTAGATGGACCAATTATTAGAATTGCATCTGAAGATGTGCCAGCTCCATACAATCGAAAACTTGAACTTGGTACAATACCAAGTGAAGAAAAAATAGTCGCAGCAATTAAACAAAATTTTTCTATATAGGGAGGTGCATTCTGGCAACTACACTAAATATGCCCCAAATGGGTTACGATATGCAAGAGGGAACTTTAGTTAGATGGCTAAAAGGAGTTGGGGATGAAGTTCAACTAGGAGAAGCAATCGCTGAAATAGAAACGGATAAAGCAGTGATTGAATTTGAATCCACTACTGCAGGCATAGTAAAAAAAATCATTGTAGATGAAGGATCGATAGTTCCTGTAGGCGACCCAGTAATTGTCATTGGTTCTCAGGGAGAAGAGATTCAAGAAAATTCAATCAACAATTCCGATACATCAGCTGAAACAGAAAAAACTGACTCAACAGAAGAAATTTCTTTGCCAAAACCTGATGCTCGAGAAAAAATTGAGTCCAATAATAAAAAAATATCTCCTGCTGCCCGAAGACTAGCTAATGAAAATAACATAGATTTAAGCTCGATTTCTGGATCTGGACCCGGAGGTAGAATTACTAGAGATGATGTTACCCTTTTAATCTCTTCAGAAAATGACCAAAAATCTCATGTGTCATCTGAATCTATCCCTCAAGACTCAAAGCAAAATAAAGTTAGACAACAAATTGCAAGAGTAACAACTAAAAGTAAAAGAGAAATACCTCATTTCTACTTAACAAATGAAATTGACATGACAGTTGCAATGAATTTAAGAAGTAAACTTAATCAAAAACTGGAAACAAAATCAATAAAAGTTTCAGTCAATGATTTAATTATTGCAGCGACTGTTGAATCTTTAAAAAAATTTCCTGAATTCAATTCTACTTATGTCAATGACTCGCCTAAAATTCATAACGAAATAAATATTGGAATAGCTATTTCAACAACCGATGGATTAATCGTTCCAGCTATACTAGGATGTGAAAAAAAATCTCTAGAAGAGATTGCAATTTCTAGTAAAGACTTAATCGACAGATCAAACAGTGGCACTTTAAGTTCCAAAGAATATACTGATGGAACATTTAGTATTAGCAACCTTGGCATGTATAACATTTCAAGTTTCGGAGCAATAATTTTACCTCCCCAAACTTGTATGCTAGCTACTGGAGCAGTATCAAAAAAACCAATAGTTTCTTCAAATGAAATAGTAATAGCAGATATCATGACAACTACCCTATCTGGAGACCATAGGGTTGCTAATGGAGCTGAAGGTGCAAAATTTTTGGAAACTTTCAAAAACATATTAGAAAACCCTACTTTTATAAACATTTAAATACAAACTTCAAAAAAGTCTCAGGCAAAAAAGTGAAAAAAAAATATCTAAATGACCCTAAAATATATCTAATTTCTAAACCTTCCGTAAATTGGGAATCAATTGCTTCTTTGCTTGAGGACGAAGAACTTCCTCCTGTACCAGATAGTATTCGGGCAGGAAAAGATGATTCTGGATCTATAATTGAAGTCTCTGCTAGATTATGCTACATGAGTTTTGGCAGAGGAAGAAAAGACATTGAAGATTTTGTCAACAATCTATTATCAAAAGGCGATGGAAGTGTCTTCGAACATGTAAATTATGGATTTGTAATCACTGGAGTTTCTAGAAGCTTAACTCACGAACTAGTCAGGCATAGAGCAGGATTTGCATATTCTCAAAGATCTCAAAGATTCGTTGATGAATCCGATAGTCCATTTGTAATTCCTCCTGCCGTTGCAAAAAACCAAAATCCTGAAAGTGAGAAAATACTTCGAGAAGCGATTGAAAACTCCACAGAAGCTTATAGCAATCTAGTAGTAGAATTAGAAAAATCCCTCCCTGAAGAATTATTTGAAACTCAATGGGATAGAAGAAAAGCAGTAAGACAAGCTGCAAGATCCATATTACCTAATGCTACAGAAACTAAAATATTCGTTACTGGTAATGTACGTGCCTGGAGGCATTTCATAGAACAAAGAGGTGCAGGATATGCTGATTGGGAAATAAGAAAATTAGCAATCAATATACTAGAAATGCTATCAAAAGAAGCGCCACTCCTTTTCGGTGATTTCTCTATTAACACTCTCCCAGATGGAACTCAAACCGCAAAACCTAAATATTCAAAAATTTAAGAGAATTTTTTCTTTGAAAATAAGTATTCCTCAGACGTGTTAATATCTAAAAATATCATCTCATTTTGAAAATTAACAAAGTTCAAACTATTACGATGTTCATTCATTAATGCTTTCAAGCCTTTTTTAGATTCAGAAATTTCCATTAATTTTGATTTTAGTTTGTATGAAAAAATTATTGGATGACCGGATTTAAACCCATTACTAGGAACAGATATCAAAGATTTTGAATCTGAATGACTCCTAATTAAATGGTTTATAATTTTATGATCTCTAGGTTGGTCTACACTTAAAATCATTATATCCGAGGATATTCCTGAAACTGCTGAAACTCCTTTAAGAATACTTGTAACTTTACCTTCTTGATATTCGTCATTAATTAAAAATTTTGCTTTACTACTGCAAATAAATTTTGAAATTTCTTTAGAATTATGTCCAAGAACTACAATTACTTGCGAAACACCACCATCGATCAAATTCTGTATTTGATATTGAATCAAAGGAATTCCTTGCCAATCTAAAAGAGCTTTGGGAGATCCCATTCTTGTAGATTTACCAGCTGACAACAGAATTGCTGAAACAAAATTGGCCATTATTCTTAAATCAAACTATATGATGATATATTTAGCACAAAAAACTGTTACTAAACCTGATTTTTAGTTAATTGATGATAATAAGATTCATCTAATTTCATAGGAGAACCATCACCACCTAACCTAAATAGTAACATTTCAGAAACTATACTGATAGCTATTTCATCAGGAGTTCTAGCGTGAATATTCAATCCTGCAGGAGATCTAACTTCTCTAACTCTTTCAATAGGTATTCCTTTATCAACCAATTCTCTTAAAATTAATATCGCTTTTCTTTTACTCCCTAATAAACCAACATATCTTGCTGAAGTATTTACTGCCATTTCCAAAGCTAAATTATCGTATTTATGTCCTCTTGTTGCAATTAAGATATAAGAATTTTTATTAATTTTTAACTTTTTGAATGCCTCTTTAGGATCTGCAACCAAAACATTTTCAGCTTCACTAAATCTTTCTATATTTGCAAATTCAGATCGATCATCAGTAACAGTAACTCTGAAACCCAAATTGTGTACTAAAGGAGAAATAGCCTTGGAAACATGGCCGCCACCTACCAAAATTACCTGGGGTGGGCTTGTATAAGCTTCCATAAAAAATTCTGTGCCGTCTTGCGTTATAACAAATTCATTATTCCCCAAATCCATTAGCCCTTCAGATTTAATTACCGCTAAAGAGTCAGCTTCTAAACTTCCAAGAGTTCCATCTGAAGTACCATCTTCACGAATAAACAACTTTGAACCAATCGGTAAATTATTATCAATTGAAGGTTTAATTAAGGTAGCCACTAATACAGCAGGGCCTCCAGTATAAGCATTATTAATTTCTGAAATATATTTTGAACTAATAGATGATTGATCCAAAAGGTCTAACAAAAAATACATTGTGCCTCCACAAACCAGTCCGTCATTAGCAGCCAAATCTTCATTCAAAATATAATCTCTATAAAACGCACTCCCATTATTTTTTATTAATTCTTCTGATTCAAACCATATATCTCCTTCTACGCAACCTCCACCCAAAGTACCAGTACCATCACCAGAACTAGAAACTAACAATTTGGCTCCTGGTTTTTGGGGAGTTGAACCTTTTGTTTTAATCACCGTTGAAATAACAAAAGGGTTTTTCAACTTTAATTGTTTTTCAGCTTCTTGAAAAACATCATACATTTACGAATTCTCCATATTCCAAGATTAATACACTTCAGGATTCACACATGTAACTAGAGGTTCCCCTTGAATTCCATTAATTAAATTCTGCGCAGAAATCCTAGACATCTCAAATCTTGTTTTAACAGTAGCACTAGCTATATGTGGTACTATCACACAATTTTCTAATTTTAATAAAGGGTCATCTTTTGAAATAGGTTCAGGATCTGTAACATCCAAGCCCGCCGCCCAAATATCTCCATTTTCTAAAGCATTGCACAAAGCTTTAGAATCTACAACAGGACCTCTAGCAGCATTCACTAAAATACTTGTTTTTTTCATTTTTTTGAATTCATTTTCACCAATCAAATGAAATGTTTCGTCGCTTAAAACTGTATGCAAACTAACATAATCTGAATCGGTTAATACAGTATCTAAATCAACAAATTTTATGTCAATTTTTTCTTCTAAATCTTTGCGCCGATTAGTATCATAATATAATATTTTCATTCCAAAACCTTGAGCTCTTTTTGCCACTTCATAACCAATTCTACCCATTCCAATAATACCAATCGTTGCAGAATGAATATCTTGTCCAAGAAAATGTAAAGGATGCCATGTTTTCCAATCGCCTCTCCTTATAAAACGTTCACTTTCAGTGACGCGTCTTGCTGCAGCCATTAAAAGAGACCACGTTGCGTCTGCAGTGGTGGCAGTCAAAACATCTGGAGTATTTCCTACAGGTATTCCTCTTTTAGTAGCCTCTGAAATATCTATATTGTCAAAACCCACTGCGATTTGACTGATAACTTTTAACTGACTACCAGCGATATCCAGAAATTCAGAATCAATTTTATCAGTCAGTAGACATAATATTCCATCAATACCTCTGCTTTTTTCTAACAAAATATCTCTTGAAGGCGGCAATTCATCTTCCCACAATTCAACATCAGCAACTAATCTAATTTCATCAATCCATTCAGGAAAAATTTTTCTAGTAATAAATACCCTTGGTTTCGACATTTGTAACTCCTAATTAACAATATTGATTGATATTCTATACCAATTATCACATACAATCATTCATTTATCCTAACAATATCTAATCATATCAATTGATATAAATACTCTATTACTTGTTGAAAAAATGAAGTTAAATTAATATTGTTGAAGTATATAAAAAATCATCTTAAATAGTGGAGTTACAATGTCACTTAAAATTATTTCCTGGAATGTAAATGGTATAAGAGCAATTCACAAAAAAGGGTTTATTGACTGGTTGAAAAAAGAAAATCCAGATATTATGTGCCTACAAGAAACAAAAGCTTGGCCCGAACAATTACCAGAAGAATTATTAAATTTATTACCTTATCAAAGTTTTTTTTCTTCTGCGGAAAAAAAAGGATATAGTGGCGTGGGAGTATATTCAAAAATCCCTCCTATATCAGTTGAGCATGGATTAGGTATAGAAAAATTCGATTCAGAAGGCAGAACTTTATTGATTGATTTTAAAGATTTTGTATTATTTAACATTTATTACCCCAACGGAAAAGCTTCTGAAACTAGACTCGAATATAAACTTGGATTTTACGAAGCTTTTTTGTCCAAAGCGATGGAATTCAAAAAAACTGGGCGTAATATTGTAATATGTGGTGACTTAAACACTGCTCATAAAGAAATTGATTTGGCTAGACCTAAGGAAAACTCCAACACATCTGGTTTCTTAAAAATCGAAAGGGATTGGGTAGATAAATTTTTAAACATGGGATTCATTGATATATTCAGAGAATTTTGTAAATTACCAGACCAATATACTTGGTGGGATTATGCAACTCGTGCAAGAGAACGAAATGTAGGTTGGCGGATTGATTATTTTTTTGTAGATAACAAAACTCAAAAATTAGTTTCAGATGCATTTATACTTCCAGATGTGAAAGGTTCAGACCATTGCCCAGTTGGCATTGTGATCAATACATAACATAATCAATGAGTCACATAATTTATTTCCTTATTGTATTTACCTAAAACTTTATCGTACATTAAATTACATTCTTTTGCAGAAAAAATTTCAATACACAACGAAACTCTCATGTCAAACCATGCATAAACAAAAAGAACACAATCATATTGATCTTTAGTACTTAAACACCACCTAAATACATCCCTGTCTTGCGCATCTCTATTATTAGTTAAACTATAATCTGTTCTAATTGGATTAATTTCCATTGAATTCTTAATCATCGCGTCTATCAATGATTTTTCGCAATGATTAACCCAGAACACATCAAATTCATGTAAACATGTAAATATAAAACTTTCTTCTATTGCTTGTATTTGATTAATAGAGTTTTTATATCCAAAAATTCTAATTGAATCAATGAAAAATTGTTTTGTACTAATCTCTAATTCTTTTATATCTTCGATTTTTTCATATTCAGAACTTGAAAAATCCAATGAAAAAGGTGTCTTTTTATTTTCAACAGATGACACACAAGAAATGATCAAAAAAATAAATACTACTACTGAAATCTTAACGATTTGAAACTTAAATATTTTCAATCTAACACTTTCATATTAAATACAACTATCACAAAAAATCTACTTTGACATTCCCAAGGTTTTCCATACGAACTTCTACTTGATCCCCTTTATTTACCCAAATTGTTTCTACAATACTCCCTAAAGATATTATCTCTCCTTTTCTTAAATAGTCTTTTCTATAGGAAAAAAAATTGGCCAACCAAGCTAAAGCTTCAAAAGGATGTCCCATAATATCTCTTCCAACACCCATTCCTGCCAATTTATCTCTAACTAAAATACGTCCATTAATTTCTTTTAAATTAATAGACGCAGGATCTTTATATGCACCAACTACACAACCTGAACCGAAAAAATCGTCAGAAATCAATGAATATGTATCTACTGATTTATAATCAATCCAGCGATCATCTACAATTTCTATAGCACACATCACAGAACTAACAAAAGGTTCAACAGAATTTCTATCATATTCAAAACCATTATCTCCCAAATCAGTCCCCAAAATCACTGCAATTTCACATTCGACACCAGGACGTATAAAATCATCAAACAAGAACTTTCCATGGATTTTTTGAATTCCCGATGAATAAATAGCACCCACACATGGTGTTTTAATTCCAAGATAATTCTGCATTACTTCAGAAGTGCATCCAATTTTTCTTCCCGATATATTCCCATAGCCCGAAGAAACCAAATATTTATGAAATAAAGATTGTATATAATACGCTTCTGATTCGTTTTTAGGTCTTAATTTTTCAGGCAATCTAGGCAAAGGGATTTTATTAAGTCGTGCTTGACTTAATAAATTTACAGCTTCTTTACCCAATGCTATATCCATATCAACACCATTAGAACTATCATCAAATCTCTCAAAAGTACCCCTGCCGGGACTCGAACCCGGGCACACGGTTTAGGAAACCGATGCTCTATCCTCTGAGCTACAGGGGCTCGAAAATTTCTTCAGTAAAACACAAAATTAATATCTGTTTACATTACAAATATATCAGTTTCTTTATGTATGATTCAAGAAGGCAAGACAAATCAAAGAAAAAGATATATAATGTATCTTATCTAAATTATCGCTCACTTTGGTTAATAGCTAGTAAATGACACCTGTAGGGCTTGACAATTTATAGTCAGTCTGAATATTATTCAATGTGTGTAATTTTAGTTTCTTGTTTTAACTTGTTGAAACATCAAACAAGAGATTGATTTAGTAGGACGAAATAGTTAATTTTTAATAAGAGAGGAAGTCTCATGGTAAAACATCTTCCTAATAAATTAGGTGCGCTGGCAGTATTTTCTATCATGTCAGCTATGTTATTTTTAATCGCTTGTACAGGACCAACAGGTCCCGCAGGTGCATCAGGTCTCCCCGGTAATCCGGGTCTACCTGGGCCTGAAGGACCACAAGGTCCAGCCGGTGAACCAGGTCTTCCTGGTAATCCCGGTAATCCAGGTTCCCCTGGTGAACCTGGTGCTGCAGGACCAGAAGGACCACAAGGTCCTAGAGGTGCTACTGGTGCCACAGGTGCTACAGGTGCTACAGGTGCTGCAGGACCAGCAGGATCCGCAGGTGTCTCACCTGAAGCATCCGTTGCTGTTAAAGGCGGAAATGTCATCTATCTAGATGGCGGCGCTACAGTAATTGGTTCTGGGTTCAAAACTGGCGAAACAGTTGAAATTATGTTTGACCTCCAACAAGGTTCAGGCGCAAATGAAGCTGTAATCGGGTTTGCTACTGCAGACGCAGCAGGTGCTTTCAGTTTAACTGTTAGTAATCTTCAAGATAGAGCAAGCATTGTAAGAACATCCGCAAAACTTCTAGCTACTACAGCTGTCGTATTGAGAGCTAAAGGTTCTCACGGTAGCAATGCTACATCAGCTGTCAGCTTCGAAGCTAGCGCTCCTGGAGCTGCTGCTGTACATGTTGGTACAGTAAGTAAAGGTTCAGCAGCCGATTTTATTGGTACTGGATTTGTCCCTGGAGAGTTAGTCAGCTTTATAGTTCTTAACGCTACAGGTGATGGAACATCCTCATCAATTGGATCTGCAGTTGCTGATGATGGTGGAGTTGCAAACGCTTCTATTACAACCACTATCGACTCAGGAACATACTCCGTAATAGCTAAGGGTGCTACTTCAAACAGAGTTGCATCAACAGCATTAATTGTTTCTGCAGAGAAATAAACACTTATTGTCATAAAGATTTATGACAGTATTAAATAAGAATTTTAAAGAACCCCGAGGGTTTATAACCTGAGGGGTTCTTTTTATAACAATTATTAAATTGTTATAATGTGCTAAAAAGACATTTATACAATTAATATCTAAAATGATAGACATAAATATACTCAGAGAAAATCCAGAAATTATTTTAAACTCACTTGATCAGCGTCAAGATAAAATAGATTTAGAACAAATTATTAATCTAGACAATCAAAAAAGAAAATTAATCCAACAAAGTGACGACCTAAAAAATCAAAAAAATATTGTCTCAAAAAAATTAGGTCAAGCTGATAAAAAACCAATTTCTCTAATCGAAGAAATGAGAGAAGCCGGGAATCAAATTAAAAATTTAGATTTGAAACTCGAAAAAATTAGCACAAAATTAAATTACTTACTTTCTACTATTCCAAATTTAGTTTCAAATAATGTTCCTTATGGTAAAAATGAAGATGAAAATGAAGTAATTAAAAGCGTAGGTGAAATTAAAAATTTCGACTTTGCCCCCAAGCCTCATTGGGAACTGGGATCTGAGCTAAATATCATTGATTTTGAAAGAGGTGTATCAGTATCTGGGTCAAGATTTTTCATACTAAAAGGAAAAGGAGCCAAATTACAAAGAGCTTTAATAAATTGGATGTCAGATTTTCATCAAAAAGAATTTGATTGCGAAGAATTATATTTACCAAATTTAGTAAATGAAAAAACTGTATTTGGAAGCGGTCAATTACCTAAATTTGGTGAAAATATGTATGTGGATTCAGACGAAAAATTATGGCTTGTACCTACTGCAGAAGTACCAATAACTGGCATGCATCAAAATGAAGTATTTAACATTGAAAATCTTCCAATAAATTACGTAGCACACACGCCTTGCTATAGAAAAGAAAAAGCATCTGCAGGTAAAGACAAAAGAGGAATGAAACGAGTACACCAATTTGAAAAAATAGAAATCTACAAATTTGTAGAACCTAAAAAATCTGAAAATGAACTGATTAAACTCATCAATCAAGTTACTGAAATTTGCGTCCAGTTAAAAATCCCTTATAGGTTAAAACAGCTTTGCTCCGGTGATTTAGGTTTCTCAGCAACAGAAACCTATGATATTGAAATGTGGTCACCAGGATCAAATGAATGGTTGGAAGTAAGCTCTTGCTCAAACTGCGGAGATTTTCAAGCTAGAAGGTCAAATATCAAATTCCGAGAATCTCCTAAAACTAAACCTAAATTTGTTCATACATTAAATGGATCTGGTCTAGCACTACCAAGAACAATAATTTCAATCATCGAAAATTACCAACAAAAAGATGGATCAATAGCAATTCCAGAAATATTAATTCCGTACACTGGTTTTGAAGAAATCAGATAAATAACTTCACATTAATCAAATCTCTTCAATTTAAAATCCCTGACACCCTTTTTATCTCTAAGTAAAAAGTTCCTGATATCGTATGGTTCATTAGTCTTTGGGACAACGTGTCCAGAATCCACTAACAAATCCAATGGATAATCTAATGTTTTTAGAGGCAATTTAATCATTTCATGCAGTCTAGTAGATTCATAAACTGCAGAAGCCATTTCAAGCGCCTTATATCCATTAATATAATGATTCCTGTGTATCTTAATTTTTCCACATAGTAATTCATAAATTTCTTTTACTTGGCGCACACTCGCTTCTTTGATCTCAAAATCAGAATCTAGTAGTGATTCATATGTCCCGTCAATTCTTCTAAGTTCCCATTTCCCCAAAGTTTTACCATTAAATAATCTTAAATATCCTGTGCGTAGATCAATAACACCTTCAGATCCATATATCATACATCCCTGATAAAAATTAGTAGTCAGATCACTTAAAAGTATAGCTACAGTCCCATTTTGAAATCCAAAAGTTCCAATTGCTTTATCTTCTATTTTAATTTCCCTTTCAAAACGATTAGAACTTCTTTCAATTGATCCCATTACCCAATCACATTCAACATCATTCAAAAGAAATCTAAACATATCAAAATGATGAGTAGACCAATTAAACAAACCCATCGCTGAATCAGATTTAATTAATTCAATTTTTCCAATTTCACCATTTGAAATTAAATCTTTAGCTTCAATAAAAGATGGCAAAAATCTCCTTTGATGACCAATAATTAAACTCACATTATTTTCCTCACAAGATTTAATCATTTCTTTAGCAGTTTTTAAACTGTCAGCCATAGGTTTCTCACAAAGTATTACCCGAGGGGAATGTCTAGCAGCTTCAATAGTCCATTTAGAGTGTAGCTTATGCCAAGTACCAATTGAAATAACATCATAATCAGAATAATCAAGCATTTCTAATGGATCCGTAAAATGCTTGGGAGAATAATTTTTCATATGCGCAAAAATAGAATCAAATTCTAACATCGCTTTAACATGTGGATCTGAAATAGCAACGATATTGAATTTGTCAGTAGTTAAATATCCATAAACATGATTAGAAGACATTGAACCACAACCAATGATTGCTACTTTGTATTTTTTTTTGCCCATATTAATCAATATAATCTCATAAAATAAACTTTTCCACATCTGCTCTAGATGGAATTGAGGAAAGTCTTGATGAACGCACTGATAAAGCTGCTGAAATATTTGCAAACTTTGCAGAAATTACTGGATCTTTTGTTTCAAAAAATCGAATTGTATAAGCAGTAGAAAATACATCTCCTGCACCAATAGAATCATGTTCAATAACATTTAGGGCTGGAATATCATATTTTTCATTTTGAAAAAAAACAGTAGCACCTCTTGTTGCTCTAGTAATTATAAAAATGTCACACAAATCTAACCAATCAACAGGAATATCTAACCCTTTTATATCATCTTCAGATACAATTATAGTATCAGCCTTTCTAAATAATTCCTCTAAATCATCATTGATATAAGGGAAAATCCTACCATCACTTTTCAATCCTCTAAGCCATCCTTGCAGAGCAACCACAACCAAACCTGAAAAATTGTTGATAATACTAGGTTCTAATTCACCAGCTATTGGACACAACAAAACCATTTGAATATTTTTTAAATCTTTCGACACATCTTTTGATTTGATTATTCCCGAAAATGACTTTAAATATTGTTTTTTATTAGAAGATGAATTCTCATATAAAAAAATAGTGTCTTTGCTATCTGGAATAACCCTGACATCAACATCAATAAATTCGCCAAATCTATAAATAGTATCTATTTGACCTCTTGATAAAATGAATGGTTTTACTCCTAATTGATTAGACGTAACTGCATTAAAAATGACAGAACCACCTATGTGATAAACACCATCTAGCCAATCCAAACAATAATTTCCGATACATAATAATTGCGCATTCATAACAATCACCTTGATATAAAAATGTTTACAACTAATGGAACGTTAATTATTTTTTTCTATAACTACTCTTCTCTCTTGACCAGAACCTGTACTAATTGTGGAAACATCTGGATCATCTTGTAAAGTCAAATGAATTATACGTCTTTCATTTGCAGGCATAGGTTCCAAATGTATTGGTTTTCCAGATTTTAAAACTTGACGAGCAACTTTTTCAGCTAAATGACTTAAAGAATCATATCTACGTTCTTGATATCCCGCAACATCTAAATAAATATTAGTTCTTTTTTTGTTTTTCCTACTAATTATTGATGAAGCTAAAAACCTCAAAGCTTTCAAAGTTTCACCACGTCTTCCAATAAGTAATCCTGAATCTTCTCCGTCAATTTCAAAAGTTGGCCTGTCAGAATATTCAGATTGAGAATCCTTTAGATTTATAGCAACAGAAACATCCATCAATTGAATTAAATCATTCAGAACATCAGATGCATCCATTTCTTCTGATGAAGTATTTTGATCTATCACTTGAACTTTAACTTTTGCTGGCACACCTAACCCTATTCCAAATATACCAGACTTACCTTTATCTATTACGTCTATTTTTGCTTCTCTGCGCTCTACGTTTAATTCTTTTAACGCTATTTCGATCGCTTCTTCCACCGTTTTTGCTGTCGTTTCCACTGACCTCATCTGAGTTTTCCTCCCCATTTAAATTTTGTTTGTCTTCTTGAATTGACTCTGTTTCATCGTTAGATTTTGATCTGTAAAAAATAGATAATATAGGACTCCAACCAACCACAAAACCCTGTATTATTATACCTATTACATTTGAAACAATCCAATACAATGCTAAACCAGTTTCAAAAAATAATGTAAAATACCCCAACATTCCAGGCATCATCCAAAGTAACATTCGATTTGTAGATTCTTGTTGTGGGCTAGATGGAGGTGAAGAACTTTTTTGCATAAAAAAAGTAGAAACCCCAACTAATATTGGCAATAAATATGGCAAAGGATTATCAGTAGTAATTTTTCCCAAGCTTAGTCCCAAAAAATCATCATCTATTGGAATAGCTTGATTGATTCCCGGCAGCCAAGAATATAATTTATCTGACAGCTTAGTCAAATTTTCAGGTGTTGAAGGCAAAGTACCTCGTAGAGCCCAAAAAAGAGCAAAAAATACCGGCATTTGCAAAAATGTTGGTCCCAAACACCCTAATGGACTAACACCATTCTCTCTGTACAATTTCATAGTTTCAGATGAAACCCGAGATCTATCATTTTTATATTTTTCTTGTAAACTTTTTAATTTAGGCTGCAATGCTCCCATAGCTTTAAATTGCTTGCTCTGCCTAACACTTAAAGGAGTCAAAGCACCTCTAACTATAAAAGTAAATACTATAATTGCTAATCCAAAATTTTCACTGCAAAGAATATAAAGCATGACCAAAATATTAATCATTGGATCAACTAAAACAACATTAAAAAAAACAGATATGAAACCCATTTATTAGTTAACTCCTAAAAAACAAATTATATTTAATATTTTCAACAAGCCCTCTCCCAGAGCTTATCACCTGGAGACAAAAAATCCTCTTCAAGTGAATATATCCATATCTCATCTAAATCTCCGCTACTGCCCACAGAAATTAACCGTAAAGATCCATCGTCTGGGGTAACAATCAAATATTCATCGAAAGAAACTAATGGAGACCTAATTTCTTTACCTAAATCACAGCTCCCAACTTCAATTCCTGTTTTCAAATCTGAAACAATTACGCGTCCATCTGTTGTGGCTAATGCAAATTTTTGTCCAATTATTACAGGTCTAGAAACTATTGGAGATTGTACTGGTAAAGTCCATTGAATCTGACCAGAATTTCTATCTAAAGCATACAAAATTCCATCCAAAGATGGAGCTAATACCATATCGTTAAAAATCACTGGATCTGCCCAAAACCAACCTGAAGAATCTTCAAATCTCCATTTTTCATCTCCAGTTTTTCTATTTAAAGCATAAAAAGTTGTTCCAAATGTACCAAAAAATAAATCATCTCCAATAATTTGAGGTCTAGAAACTATTGCTCCATCAGATTTGAATTTCCAAATTAAATTACCATCTGTCAAATCTATTGCATAAATATGATGATCAAATGAAGTAATGTAAACAATCCCTTCAAAGAAACTCGGAGTTGACCAAATTTTATTTCCAGTTTTAAATCTCCAATTCAAAATACCTTCTTCTATTGAAAAAGCATATATATATCCATCAGAAGACCCAACTAACAACTTGTTTGAAGCAACTGTTACACCCCCAACAATATTTGAATCCGAATCAATATTATTAGAACTTACTTTACGAACCCAATTATCGTCTCCATTAGAATCAATCGAATAAATCAAACCATTGTACCCAGCTATAATAATATCACCATTAAAAACCACAGGATCTCCATAAAAAGAAGTGGTCTGATCTCTAGATTTGCCTGTACCTTTCAAGGATCTAGCCCAGAGAGTTTGCCCTGTTTCAATTGCTATTGCTCTTACATCACCAGACTGGGTAGCAAAATATAAATTCCCATCATTTACAACTGGTGAAGACCATCCAACATTAGCTCTGTAATTCATACAACCAATAAATAAAAAAACAACTAAAACAGACATTGTTATGATTAAGATTTTATTCAATTTATTAATCCAATTTCACTTCAAAAAATTCATTTAAATAATTAAGGAACAGGATCAAATCCACCAGATTTGATGGGTGTACATCTAAGTAACCTTTTGATTCCAAGAAAAACACCTTTAGCACTCCCATATTTTGAAACAGCTTCATGCATATATGTAGAACATGTCGGTTCAAATCTACACACACTTCCTGTATATGGAGAAAAAATATTTTTATATATTAAAATTAATTTCAATAAAATATTTTTCAAAATTACCATAATCCCTTATTTACATCATTATCATATTCTTTTAACCAAACTAATTAAAGAATTTCTGATATCATCAAAGCTTGATTTACCTGAATTTGGTTTAGCAATTATGATCAAATCGCCTTGAAAACTAGACAACAAATCTGACAATACCACGATTTCTCTTAATCGTCTTTTTATCCTGTTTCTTGTTACAGCATTTCCTACATTTTTTCCAACTGAAAAACCGACACGGCTAAAACTCGTGCAATTAAATCTGAATAAAATTCTCAGGAGTTGATCTGAATAAGTTTTTCTTCCAGACCTGAACTGTAAAAAATCCTTTGATTTTCTTAGTCTGAATTTCTTTTCCATTAGTCAAAAGACTTACTAAAAACGAACTTCAAACAGAAAGACGTTTTCTTCCTTTAAACATCCTTCTTTTAAGCAGGCTCCTGCCACTAGCAGTACCCATCCTGGCTCTAAAGCCATGAATTCTGCTTCTTCGTCTTTTTTTAGGTTGATAAGTTCGTTTAGGCATAATATTACTATTGATTATATGCAGTGTTCTAAAGAAGTGTCAATTTATATAGCTAAAATTTGCATTATAACATTATGATTTTATTGATAACTTTTATAAAATAGTATCCTTAAATCACCATTTTTGAAGGAGCAATCATGCATACACCAGCAAGACTGCAATATTTAAAAATCAAAAAAGAACACGAAAATGAAATTCTACTATTCAGAATGGGTGATTTTTATGAAACATTTGACAAAGATGCTGAGCTTTTATCTAGCGAACTAGATATTGCTTTGACTGCTCGAGGAATGGGAAAAGGAGAGAAAATACCTCTCGCGGGTTTCCCTTATCATTCATTGGAAACATACTTATCAAAACTTATATCTAAGGGACATCACATAGCAATTTGCGAACAAACTAGTGATCCCACATCTTCTAAAGGTATAGTTTCTAGAGAAGTAGTAAGAATAGTAACACCAGGAACTATTATCGAAGAATCTATTTTAGATAACAAATCAAATAATTACCTTGTTTCTATATTTGAAGAAAATGATTTATTCGGATTATCATATATGGATATTACCACAGGAGAATTTTCTACAACCCAATTAAATTTTTCTAACATTCATCCAGAAATATCCAGACTAAATCCATCAGAAATTTTAATCGAAGAAAACACTGATACTGACTTAGACTTTTCTGCTCACAAAACCACCAAAATTCCAAAAGATTATTATTCTCTATCAAACTCAATAGATGAAATTAAGAAATATTTCAATGTGAATTCTTTAGAACCTTTTGGTTGTCAAAATTTACCTTTAGCCATTCAAGCTTCTGGTTCTATATTAAAATATGTGAAAAAAAATAGAAAAAATTCAATAATTCCAATAACAAAATTAACAACTTACTCATCAGAAAATTACATGATTTTAGATAAACAAACTAGTAACAACCTTGAAGTTTTTCATGGCGGAAGAGATAAAAATCAAAAATATTCTTTGTTATCAGTTCTTGATTCAACCAAAACATCCATGGGTGCTCGAATGCTAAAAAGATGGCTAGGTCAACCGTTATTAGATATTCAGCGACTTCAAATACGATTAGATTCAGTGGAATCTTTAACTGAAAACACCTTGACGAGATCAAAATTAATTCAAATATTGAGCTCAATTTCAGATGTAGAAAGAATAATAAATAACATATCAATTGAAAACTCAAATCCTAGAGAAGTCCTTTCTCTTGCTAACAGCTTAGAAAAATGTGAAAAATTAAGAAATGAAATAATCAGAGATCAAAATATCTCTCAAAAACTTCTTTGGACAACAAAAAACATACAAAATCATTCTGAAATGATTTCTGAAATCAAAAGTGCAATCTCCGAAAATCCTCCTTTAACTCTAATTGATGGTACAGCAATTAAAAAAGGATTCTCCAAAGAACTTGATAAATTAATCCAAACATCTCAGCAAGCAAAATCTTACTTCTCATCTCTTGAAAAACGTGAAAGAGAAAAAACCAACATCAAGTCTTTAAAAGTGGGATATAACAAAGTGTTTGGATATTACATAGAAATCAGGAATGCCAACCTAGAGAAAACACCTGAAAATTATATTCGAAGACAGACTCTAGTTGGGGCAGAGAGATTCATAACCGATGAAATGAAAACATATGAATCACAAATCCTGAACATTCAAGATCAAATTACTGATCTAACAAACCAAATTTTTAAAGAATTATGTGCCAAAATTTCTTCTGTCAGTGAAAAAATTTTATCCACTTCTAATGCAATTTCAAAAATCGATACTCTTTCTACATTAGCTCAAGTTGCAATAGAAAATAGGTATATTAAACCTACCCTTACAAATAAAACTATTTTGGAAATTAAAGATGGTAGACATCCTGTAGTAGAACAAATATCGATTGACAAAATGTTTATACCTAATGATTTGATTTTATCTACTACAAAAGATCAATTAATTATACTTACAGGCCCAAACATGTCTGGAAAATCAACTTATATTAGACAAGTCGGAATAATTACACTTCTAGCACAAATAGGTAGTTTTGTACCAGCAACTTCAGCTACTATTGGTTTAGTTGATCGCATCTTTACCAGAGTTGGATTACAAGACGACCTATCTCTAGGTCAATCAACATTTATGGTAGAAATGTTAGAAACCGCTTCAATAATCAATCACGCTACTAATAAATCTTTAATAATCCTTGATGAAATTGGTAGAGGCACTAGCACATATGACGGTCTAGCAATTGCTCAATCTATAGCTGAATTTATCCACGATAATCCCAAACTTGGATCTAGAACATTATTTGCCACTCATTATCATGAGTTAACTCAACTCTCAAAATTTTTGAAACGAGCCTGTAATTATACTGTTGATGTCTCAGAAAGCGAAGGAGAAATAATTTTCCTTCATAATATCATTCAAGGTGCAAGTGATAAAAGTTATGGCGTACATGTAGCACAACTTGCTGGAATTCCCAAACAAGTCATTTCAAGATCTTATCAAATACTAGATGAACTTGAAAAAAAAACAAATTTCAAAAAAGACATAAAAAGATCCAAAACAGAAAAACAATTACCATTAATGCCCAGTGATACAATTATAAAATCCAAACTAAACTCAATTGATATCAATAAAATTACCCCTATTGACGCAATAAATAGATTAGCAGAGCTTAAAAAGCTTTCTGACAAAGACAATAATTAACATTTCTTGACTCGAATCGATTCAGATAATAAGCTTTGAAACAACTTTAAACATATCAATACTTGAATACCCAAAATATGGAATCAATTTAATGAAATCCCCAAAAGAATTAAGAAAACTTATACGAAACGAAATCATACAAACTCAAACAGCTGGTTTAGCCCCAAGATTCGTTCAAACAAATCTCGTAATTCTTCCTCAAGAAAATGCTTTTGACTTTCTATTATTCTGTAATAGAAACTCAAAACCTTGTCCTTTAATTGAAGTGCTCGAGACAGGTTCTACAGAACCTGTACTCAGCGCACCTAAATCAGATATTAGATTTGATGTTCCAAAATATCGAATATATGAAAATGGCAAATTAGTCGATGAACCTACAAATATTGAAAAATATTGGCGAAAAGATTTTGTTTCATTCCTATTAGGATGCAGTTATACTTTTGAAGAAGCTTTAATAGATGCAGAAATCCAGGTTCGACATTTACAAGAAGACAAAACCGTTCCAATGTTTTTTACATCAATTCAAACAAAAAAATCTGGAATATTTGACGGCCCCCTTGTAGTCACGATGAGACCTATTCACAAGTCTAAAATAGTAAAAACAATTCAGGTAACATCTAGATTTCCAAATGTTCATGGCGCACCAATACATATTGGCAACCCAGATGAGATAGGCATTAAAAATATTTTGAAACCAGATTTAGGTGACGCTGTAACTATACATGAAGATGAAATTCCAGTATTTTGGGCATGTGGTGTTACACCTCAATTAGTAGCATTAAATTCAAAACCACCTTTAATGATTACCCATTATCCAGGCCATATGTTCATTACAGACATTAAAAATGAAACAATATCTGTTTTATAGTAAATCGCTAAAAATCAAAGGATGAAATGAATTTGAAAACAACAATTGAAGATATAATTTTAGAAAATGACAAAAGAGAAATTTCAAAACTAAGACCCCTTCTAGAAAAAAATTATTGCGAACAAGCTGCAGAATTGATTTTTTCAAATCCTAAAACAGCTATAATCACTACAGGATTTTTCATCACTGGCCCAGATAAACCTGAAACAGATGGTCCCCCTGGAGCAATTGCGCTAGGTAATTCTCTAGAATCAATTGGATTCCAAGTTAAATATGTAACAGATAAAGTTTCTAGTTTCGTAATTAAAAATCTTACAAATAGTGAAGTAATAGAATTCCCCATAACAAATCATAATGAAAGTAAAAGTTTTTCCAAAAAAATTATCAATACTTTCCATCCATCTATTATAATCTCAATAGAACGCTGCGGATTTACATCTACAAAAAGATACAAAAATATGGCAGGGCTAGACATCAGTGAAAATAATGCAAAAATCGATTATCTATTTGAAAACGACATACCTTCAGTCGGAATAGGAGATGGAGGAAATGAAATTGGTATGGGAAATTTAAAAACTCATATCCCAAAACTTATGCCAAAAGTTAAAGATCCCTGCGTAACACAAACCTCAAAATTAATAATAAGTAGTGTTTCTAATTGGGGCGGCTACGGTTTAATCACAGCGCTCTCCCTGAAATCTAATAAAAATTTGTTGCCTTCAGTAAATGATGAAACTAACAGAATTAATAAAAGTGTCGAACTAGGTGCAGTTGACGGCTTTTCTAAAATGAATATCAATAAAGTTGACAGCTTCACAATTGAAGAAAATATCAACAAATTAAAAAAATTACACCAACTTCTTAAAACATTAAAAATTCCAAATTAATATTTAAATTAATGAAATCTGTATATATAAATAATCACGGTCCAAGAAATGTATTAACCTATGGAGAATTGCCAGAAAACACTCCAAAATCGACAGAAGTAAAAGTAAAAATACATTCATGTTCTTTGAATAGACTGGATATATTTACCAGAATGGGTATAAAAGGAATCAACTTAAATCTCACTAAACCTCATATACTTGGAGGAGATTTCGCTGGAGAAATTATTGAAGTTGGGCAAAAAGTAACCGATAAAAAAATTGGAGACCGAGTTGTAATAAACCCCGGCTTGATTTGTCTAAAATGTGAAAACTGTATTCAAGGTTTTACAGAACTATGTTCAAATTCAGGAAGAATTGGTTTAACTACCAATGGAGGATATGCAGAATTTGGAATAGTACCATCAATAAATACCTACCATATACCCAGATCAATTTCATTTTCTGAGGCGTCAACATTACCCACTGTTTTTTTAACTGCTTGGACGATGTTAACTCGTAAATCACAATTGAAAGATACCGAAACTGTCTTGATTGTTTCCGGATCAAGTGGAGTAGGAGCTGCTGCAATCCAAATAGCAAAAAACGTTATTGGAGCTAAAGTAATCACTACTACAAGCACTAAAGAAAAAGCCCTAAAAGCAAAAGCGTTAGGTGCAGATTACGTAATTCTTAATAACGAAAACTTAAATCAAAAAATTAATGAAATTACAAATAACCAAGGAGTAAACGTCATAATCGACCACTTGGGGCAAAAAACATGGGAAAATGCGTTTAAATTTTTAGCTAAAGGGGGAAGATTTTGTATCTGTGGTGTTACATCTGGGCATAAAGGAGAAATTCATTTAGGACAAATTTTTGCGAATAATCAAAGTATTATGGGTACATTTATGGGCAGACATAAAGACCTTGAAAAAATCATTCAACTATCTGCAAATAAACAAATAGGCAATATCATTGATTCTGAATTTCCTCTTCAAAGAATCAAAGATGCCCACAAACTAATGGAAAATCGTAATTTTTTTGGAAAAATTGTAATTTCTATTTAATCTTGTAATCTAATACCATGAAAAATATAGTGATTTGCATATCCAGCATAATTACCAAAATAATTTCTTGACCAATTCCTAACATGCAAAGGTGGCAGTTTTTCACCTTTCAAATAGTTTCTTGTAATTGCTCTATTAATCCAAACGTCTACTGGAAAAGCATCAAGTTTATTAAACGCAAATAATAGCACGCAATTGGCAACTTTATCACCGACTCCAGGCAAAGACACTAATGTTTGCAAAGATTCATCATAAGAAAGTGAATATAACTCCTCTAAATTAACTTCACCAGATTCAATCATCTTTGCAGATTGGTAAATATATTCAGAACGAAAACCAAGCTTCAATTCTCGTAAGAAGTCTGGCCCTGCATATATAATATCTTGAGGAGTTGGGAAAGATTGTCTAGAATAACTTCCTAGATGAATATTATTCCCTAAATTAATACACAAATCTTCAATATTTTTAGAAATTCTTTTAATATTTGATACAGACGAACAAATAAATGAGATTAAACATTCCCAAGGATCTTGCTTCAAAATACGCATCCCTTTATATTTTTTGATGGGATTTTGAACGAACTCATCTTTTGGCAATTGATTGTAAACTTCATCAATATCTAAATCCAAATTAAAATATTTACTTAACATCCGTGAAACAAAAAACTTATCCGTATTCTCACAATAGACTTCAATTGAATTATCAATTTGTTTAATTTTTACAACATGATCAAAAATAACTCCAAAGTACCAGCCGTCAAATTTTTGCCAACGAAAAACTTGCCCACTAAATAAAGTGGATTCTAAATCAAAGGAAGATTTAATGCTTATAATCATGAATAAATAAACAAAACTCTATAAAAATGTCGTTTTCAACCATCAATAATTTCATATAAAATTTGATTCAAACATAAATTTTATAATTCAAAAAAGTAAATTGATGTATCAAGAATATCAAACAATCCGAAGCTGGTGGGTACGAATACCCATACTTATAAGTTCATTTTTTTGCATATATATTTGTTTACAACAAATTTTATTCAAGCAATCCCTAACAGATAATACAATCGCAGATATTTTTGTAGTAGTAATAATTTTTATTATAGGTATTGGGATTCCAGCATTCGTTCATATGGTACGACTTGAAACAAAAATAGAAAATAAAAAACTCACTATTAAATTTTGGCCATTCCATTTTAAACCTGTAATATTTCGTATAATTGACATCAAAAAAGCTGAAGCAATCACATATAATGCAATTAAAGATTATGGAGGATGGGGAATTCGTTACGGAGTCAAAGGTAAAGCCTATAACTTAAATGGAAATAAAGGTGTTTTATTAACTTTCAAAGATAATCAAATAATTTTAATTGGTTCACAAAATCACAACAAACTTTGTAGCACCATAACAAAAATCATGAAAACTTTATAATCAATTATTCCTATTCGACAATCTTTCAAAAACTAATAATATGAATCCAAAAAAAATGATAAATAAACCCATTTTTAACATAATCGGCAACCCTGAACTAAGTAGCATGACCATTATCCATCCACAAAGAAAACATACTCCAACTATTAACACACCAAATCCTAATCTCATTTAAACCCTCCTGCTTCGCTATCAGATAACCATTCGTTAATTTCATTATCTAACATACCTATTTTAATTTTTCTTAAAGTTACATCAGGCAATGATTGAAAAAATAATTTGCCATAATGATTATTGATAATTCTATTGTCCAATATAATAAATACACCTCGATCATCTTTTTTTCTAATTAAACGACCAAAGCCCTGCCTAAATTTAATCACAGCTTCAGGTATTGAATATTGCGTAAAAGGCTCATCATAGACCTCAGATCGAGCAGAAATTATAGGATCAGTAGGTACATCAAAAGGTAATTTAGTCATAATAACCAATTTTAATGAATCTCCCTGAATATCAACGCCTTCCCACAAGCTTGAAGTACCAAATAAGACAGAATTATTTGATCTTAAAAATTTCTTAACAACTTGAGTTGCATTTCCATCAATTCCTTGAGCAAAAACATTTATTCCATGCGGCATTAAAGATTTTTTAAGAGCTCGTGCAGTTTTATTTAATGAAGCATTAGATGTAAATAACACCAATGCTCTGCCACTTGTTGCAAGCACGCTATAATAAATTGATTGCTCTAAAGCCAATTGAAAATCATATTCTTTTGGATTTGGTATATCTTCAGGAACACAAACTAAAACTGACTTTTGATAATCAAAAGGAGAACCAAGAAGCATTTCAGAAGAATTATCGAAACCAAGTTTTTCTTTTATATAGTCAAATCCATTTCCATCGCTCAATGTAGCCCCAGTAATTACAACAGATTTTTTCTGCGTAAATAAATTGTTTTCTAAATATTCGTTTACATTAAACGGAGCTTTATTTAATACAAGATTGCGGTTACTTCTAGATGAATCTGAGATCCAATAAATTCCATTTTTTTCAGGATGAGGGAAAAATTCATTCATCTGTAATTTAAAGTCTTCTACCAATTTTTTGTACCTAGATATATCTGAAATTACTGTGATTAATTTAGGATCGTCACTATATTTATCCAAATCAAATTTTTGGCGTAATTTTGATAAATTAAAAAGTAATGAATCTCCATCATTGTTAAAATCTTCCCATAACTTCTCAATCTCAGACCATATAGGAAGACTTCTAACCGTTCCTGTAATTCTTGCAGATTCCTTTTTATTAAAACCTTCAGTTTCTTGTGTAAAAAATACCTCTGTCTCTTTAAATAATTCCTTCAAAGATGTCACAACATTTAAAGAAGTTGTCTTTAGATTTTCAGAAAAAGAATTAACTTCAGATATATCAGAAGAATCAAATTTAGCTTTGAAATCAAAAGTTTTTAATATCTCTGAATATTCTGAAATTCTAATAAATACATCAAATAAATTTGACTGACTGATTTCAAAACCAAAATGTTTAGTAGAAATCTTTTCAATATCTTGACCTTCATCTATTATTAGAAAATCATATTCTGGAATCGAAGTTCCGCCAGATACTATATCTGAAATCAATAATGAATGATTAACAATCACAATATTTGACTCAAAAGCAATCTGTCGTGCCTGGTTTAAGAAGCACACTCCATTAATTCCTATACAATTTTTTGCGTCTTTTGCTGAAATTCGGCTCCAAGAATCTAAGTATTTACTAGAAATTAAACCTATCTCAGATCTATCGCCTGATTGGGTTTTAGTCAACCAAACCAATACTTTAGACATTAATTTTGCACTATCAACCGAAATATTCTGATCCAAAATAGCTTTATCAAAACTCTTAAAGCATAAATAATTTTCTCTGCCTTTTAATTCGCAAAATTTAAAATTTTTCAAAAAATCTTTATCAATTAATCCGATAGCAGACAGTGCAAGAGGTAAGTCTTTACTTACCAGTTGATTTTGAAGATTAATAGTGTTTGTAGAAATCACAACTCTTTTATTATTAATAATTGAATACACTATACTAGGTATTAAATATGCTAATGATTTACCAACACCTGTTCCAGCTTCAACAATCAAATTCTCTTCAGACAACATAGAGTCTAAAATTTTTGCAGCCATTTTCTCTTGTTCAAATCTATATTCAAAAGAATTCAAAACATCACTTAACCCACCTTCATTCCCAAAAACTTTTTGTACCAAATCAAAGTGAACATCTTGGTCCTGGTTGATTTCTTTATGTATCACATCGTCTAATTTGGAAACTTGTTCCTTAACAAATCTTGAAATATTTACACCACGATATCGCACATCAAAATCAGATGTTTTTTCATTCGAAAAGCTATCATTCATTTTGTAATCTATAATTCGATCCCAGAATGAATGCAAATCCCAAGATGAACGTAAAGATAATTGTTCTATTTCTTTCAAAACAATCAAATCTAATTCTTCAGCTATCGTACCCAGTTGTAAATATAATTCTCCAGCTGCAATTGCATCATCTAAAGCACGATGAGATCTAGATGATTTGATGCCAAAGTTTAGTTTCAAAGATTCTAAAGTAAAACTTTCAACATCAGGTAAAAGAGTATGTGCCAAATCCAAAGTATCAACCTTATTTCCAGATAATTCCAATTCATTTTCCAATAAAAAATTTATATCAAACTGAATATTATGGCCAATGACTTCAGAATCACCAATAAAATTTTTTAAAATCTTTAAAACACTTTTTACATCTGGAGCTCTATCGACATCAGATTGTTGAATACCAGTTAATGTTTTAACAAAATTACCCAACTTCTGTGAAGGTTTTACAAAACTACTAAAGTCTTCTATACGTTTTCTATCACGAAATTTTACCGCACCAATCTCAATAATTTCATCTTTAACTGGAGACAAACCTGTAGTTTCTAAATCCAAGGCAATCCATTCTCCATCTAAAGGAGAACCCTGTTTATCGATCGCTTTTTTAGAATTATTTAAACTCATAGTTTTAATCTTACAATATTTAAACCCGTCAAGAATTAGTAGCCATTACAGGAAATACAATTCCAAATAATAGATAAAATATCACGAAAAATATCACATTTAACCTGATACTATTAAAAATCAATTTGATTAAGTAAGCAATTATTCCTGCAAAAAATAAAACTAACAATTCAAACAAAAGATAACTATATTCGACAATCCAGAGCTTTTCATTAAAAAATAAAATTAATAGTTCAAAGGAAAACGCGAAGAACAAACCAAGTAAAATCCAAAATGGATATAAAACAGAAATAAACCCCATTATCAAATTTGTGGGTTTGAACCTACTAAGACCTAAACCTAATTTAGAATCATTTTTATTAGTGATAAACACCATTATTGGTGCCATGCACACACAAATTGAAGACATAAACATTCCAGTTATCAATCCAGAAAACAGAAGATTATTCATAAGAAATCATTCTGAAATAAAAGATGTAACAATTGCTTTAAATCCATATATTTCATTAATCTTTTTAACTAAATAATCTATATCATCATCTTCGCAAATAGGTATAAATAATGTTGGCCCGGAACCTGCAACACAAAATTTAAAAATCCCCATGTTATTTAAAGAAGTAAAAGGATTTTTAATATCACAAAATACATCTAAATAAACGTCGCTAAAAGCATTGAAAAAATTTGAATAATCTGGCTGCACATTTCCTTCAATAATTATTGCCAAATCATTTGTATATTTGCCATCAGTATAATTCTTTTTACTCAAAAAACTATAAGCTAAAGCTGTCTTACTATGATTCAACTCTGAAAATTTTGAATATTGATCTATAAAAATCAAAATAATCTTCATTTCTTTGATTGAAGGTAATTTAGATACCACTTCTCCTTTACCAGAAACTTGAGCTGTCCCTCCAGATAAAAAAAAGGAAACGTCAGATCCTATTCTAGAAGCTAAATCAACAAGTTGATCAAATTTTATATTCAAACCCCAAAGTTTACTTAATCCAATTAAAGTAACTGCTGCATTACTGCTTCCTCCACCCAATCCTGCTGAAACGGGAATGTTTTTATCAACTAAAATATTTGCTCCAAATTTTACATTCATATAATCTTTCAGAAGGATACCTGCCTGATACACTAAATTATCTTCATTATTTAAACTTTCTATATTTGTACTTACTGTAAAATCACTAGAGTGTTGGAAATGAATAGTGTCATACAAGTTAATCGTTTGGAATATAGAAGAAATTTCATGGAATCCATCTTTACGTCTCCCTAGAATTTCTAATGTCAAATTGATTTTTGCATAAGAATTTAACTTGAATGACTTAACCATATTAATTTAAAACCTATCAAAAAATAATCTTGCTAAAAATAATAAAAAACAAAAACTATTATTTATCGTAACTTATAAGATTCTTCCTACCTTAATCAAGAAAAATTTGATAATTATTTTAATATTTATAGTAGATGGTTATAGCAAAATTAATTTGTTAATAAAATTCATCTGAATTATAATTCACAAACAGTTGAATTTGATGTATAGCCTCTGTGCACATCATTTATATTAAAAAATAACGGAGAAAATTTTGTATCCAATAAATTTGACAAATAAAACCGCCTTGGTATTTGGAGTAGCTAATCATAGAAGTATAGCTTGGTCTATTGCAAAAACATTACATGCAGCCGGCGCAAATTTAATACTTGCATATCAAAACGAAAGGCTTAAAGATAACATAGTAAAAATTACAGAAGGTATTCCAAACATTTCACTCATTGAATGTGACGTTTCCTCCGACAAAAACATCGAACAATTATATGATGAGATTGGTAACAATTTTGATTCTATTGATTATATAGTTCATAGTATAGCTTTTGCTAATAGAGAAGATTTATCAGGAGAATTCATTGACACACCTAGAGAAGGCTTTCTAAAAGCATTAGAAATAAGTTCATATTCTCTAATACCTATAGCAAGACTTGGAGCCCATTTACTCGAAAAAAACCACGGCAGCATTATTACTATGACTTTTCAAGCTTCCGAGAGAGTTTTTCCAGGATATAATGTTATGGCAACAGCTAAATCTGCACTGGAAAATTCAGTGAAAAATTTAGCTTATGATTTAGGTAAAAAACAAATAAGAATAAACGCCATATCTGCAGGGCCCTTAGATACTTTATCTTCCCGTGTTATTAGCGGATACAAAGACATGAAAACTTACAACGCTGACAAAGCACCATTACAAAGAAATATTACTTTTGAAGAAGTAGCTAACACTGCTCTTTTCTTATGTAGTGATTTATCAACTGGTATTACTGGAGAAATAATCCACGTAGATGCTGGGTACAATATAATGGGAATTTAACTTGTAAAAAAAATTTTAGACTCACAAAAATAATAGAGCCCTGCAACGCAGGGCTCTATTATTAAATATAAGTCTAAATATAAACTATATTAAGCTGATAAGCTTACACCTTTTCTTCTGTAGACTATAAACGATCCAATAATAATGGATGCAAAAGCTACAAGTAACATTAAGCTAAATAAAACTGGAACAGTGTTATCACCAGCAGCTGGGGCAGTTAATTTTGATTCGTCTAGAGCAACAGCAGTAATGTTATAAGTTGCCATCTGTTGTGCCGAAACGACTGCACCATCAACTCCACCTGCACTAGCATCTGTTGAAACCCCAGTAGCTCCTGAAGCTAAGAAAGCTATAATAGTTCCTCCACCAGGTCCTATCAATCCCTTCTTAAGAGAGACATCAGACTTGGCACGAGCAGCAACAGCTAAATCTCTAGCAGATGTAGCCCAAGAAGTAATATTACTAATTTCCGAATTGACTGAAGCATAATTTGCAGCTACAGAAGTGTAATCATCCGTAGAGTCACCAGTAGCTGCATCATTAGCAGCAGTAGCTGCATTAGTTGCACTAGTAGCTGTAGACAATACCGAACCTTCAATAGTATCAATTACTTGTTGCAAATAATCATCTATCACAGATGCCGTCGTAGCGTTACTGGCTGAAGTAGCTGCATCAGAAGCAGTCTGTAATTCAGACTTAAGATCAGCTAGTATACCAGTTGTAGATCCATCTGTAGAACTAGACAACAATTTACGAATGTGTGCTATTGAAGCTGTGGGGATTACTGCACTATAAATGACATTTGAAGAAGGACTAGAAGGTATATCACCCTCATTTTCCTCAGTAATTATCAATGCATTATAATTTCTTATTAAATTTAGACCGCTATATAGCGAACTAGAACTATTGTGCGTATGACTCACTGCACCACTGTTATCAACCGAAATAACACCAATACTAACTTTGCGATATTCGGAAGCTAACCAACCAACAAACTGTTTGCCTGAAGTAGGTGCGGTAACTCCAGTCATTGTGACAGTAATAGCATCACTACTACCTTTGTCATCAGATACTAAAGCAGTACCAGAACCACTCTGGGCAAAAGCTGGTATAGAAGATAACGTCAAAAGTGCAACAAAAACCACTAGCACGCTTGTTTTGACCATGGACATATTCAGCGCCTTTCCTCCTGTGTTAATAATTTACAGGTGTGCCATATACAAATATGCACAGACTTACACTACCACAAGCTGAGCATTAGGCAAAGCCTCTAGAAGTGCATTATTTGAGCATTTCTTAAAAAATAACTCTTAAATTCTAAGAAAATACCCCTTTAGGTATTAATATTTTTACATTTCCAAGATTAAGAACTTTCCTAATGTAATTCTCAACCATTAAGGAATTATACCAAAATATTTTATAAATTAAACCCATTATGTCGATATTTTTTAATTGACTATATAGGAATTAAGAAATAGCATCTGTATTTATCTGAATGTTCTTATTAAATCCTACTAGGAAATATATATGAAGGCAGCTGTACTAAATCAAATAAACAAACCTTTGGAAATAGAAAACCTCATCCAAGAAGATCCAAAACATGGCGAGGTAAAAATCAAAGTAAATTATGCAGGAATATGTGCAAGTGATTTGCATATCATGAAAGGTACAGCATCACTGCCAATACCGGCAGTATTGGGTCATGAAGGTTCTGGAACTGTAGTGGAAGTAGGTCCAAATGTCACAAATTTAAAACCCGGAGACAAGTGCATAATGTCATTTGTGTCAAACTGCGGGCATTGTACCTACTGTAGAACAGGTAACCCCAATTTATGTTCTGAAAATTTACGAATAGGTTCTAAATTATTTGATAATACTTTTCGTTTAAAAAAACAAAACAATAAAGAAGTCTATCAAATGGGTAAAATAGGCTTATTCTCAGAATATTCTGTATGCCCACAACAAGCTTGCTATCCAATTCCCGACGAAATCAGTTTAGAAACAGCTGCTTTAATAGGTTGTTGTGCCACTACAGGTATCGGAGCTATAGTTAATCATCCAAACGCTACAACAGGATTATCCATTGCTATTTTTGGAATAGGTGGTGTTGGGATATCTGCAATACAGGGAGCTAAGTTACTAAATTCATCAAAAATAATAGCCGTAGATATAGACAATAAAAAATTACAATTTTCGAAAAAATTTGGAGCTACGCATACAATCAACGCTAAAGAAGAAAGGCCTATAAGTAAAATATTGGATCTAACAAATGGAGAAGGAGTTGATATGGCTCTAGATACATTCGGCAGCAATGACACAACAGAAAGTACTTTATCCTGCATTCGAAGAGGTGGTGACGCTGTGATTGTTGGCCTAGCTTCAGAAGGAGAGTTTGCCAAAGTTGACATGGTCTCTATGGTAAGGAAACAACTAACTATATCTGGTTCATATTACGGTACTACAAGTTCTCATGAAACATTCAGGAAAATAGTTAATGCTTCTATAAATAATCAATTAGATTTAGAAAAACTTGTGACTGAAAAATTTCCTCTAAAAAAAATTAACCAGGCTTTTGAAAATCTACAAAATGGAAAAATAGTTGGCAGAGGGATTCTAGAACTTTAAAGGCAACCAAAATTCTTCAATAAAATCAGGTTAAGCATGTCATTTGACTTACAAGTTCCATTTTGTAGAAGCACAATGAGTAATCCCATCTTCAAGTGTGATGTAATAAACGGTTAATATGCTACCGTCTATCAATTGTATTGACACTGGATAACCTACATCACTAGATGGTCTTCCGCCTGTCAATTTAGTTTGTTCATTTTTAGCAGAAATTGTACCCGCATCATCCCTCAATATATATTCCTGTTGAATATTCCAGGTCAAACCACCATCATCACTAATTACAGCTCTTATACCCATAGGAGATTTTCTAAATCCATAAGAACACAAAATCCTATTATCTGAAAGCTTCAATAAATGTGCTGGAAATCCCCAAACATTTGTTTTAGTTTGACTAGACCAAGTTAATCCTCCATCATGAGAACGAGTTGACAATAAATATCCAGCATCATCCCCCGAAGTATATCTAGACATAGCTAAAACTTCATTTGAAGATACCTCAACTAAAGCAGTTTCATCACCTTTACCAATTTCGACCAAACTCCATTCATTCAGATCTGACTTTGATCGTAAAACAAATGCTACTTCAGATCCATCATCTTTAAGGCCATACATCGGGATTATCATTGTACCGTTCTCTAAAACGATACCTCTTTCAAAACCCAAAACCCATTTAAAACCTTCAGCTATCCATTCATCTTTCTCCCACGTTTTACCATTGTCTTTGGATCTTTTTACAAACAACCTAGAAGTATTAACATAAATAAATTTATCTGGATCCTGAGGATGGTCCCTAACAACCCATCCATTTTCCAAGGCGATATTTTTTTGACCAATATCAAGTTTTTCCCATCCAATTGAACCTACAGAGATCAGATCTCCATTTGGCAATTTATTAGTAAATGCCCTCCAACCAGATTTTGCAGCAAATCCCTCCAAATCAGAAATGCCATCATCAAATGTACTTTCATTATTGATTTTTTTTGAGTTAATATTAGTTGTCCAAGACATACCAAAATCTGTTGTTTCAGCACAAGCAAAATTTTCACCAAAATGATCGTGAAAAGGAGAAGAAACGAAAATTACTGAAATTTTGCTATTTGAATTTGATAAAATTAAAGGGAATGCAGAATAATATCCAGGGTTTTTAAAAAGTATTGAATGTTGCATAAATTTCCTCCAAATACATAACTACAAAAAATTACCTTGATTATCTAAATGTTCTATATCGTAGCCTATAGATTGTAAATCTTTTTTGATTTTCTTTACATCACCCACAATAACTATTGGGATACTGGAATGATCAATATATTTCAATGCAGATTTTTGAATATCTTCTAGAGAAAGACTATTAAATTTATCTAGAAAATTGACATAATAATCTTCTTGCAAACCAAAAAGTGAAATATTATGTAACTTTTGAATTATTTGATCATTTGTTGCAAAACCAGAAGAAAATCCCTTATTAATACTTTGTTTCGCATCAAAAAATTCTTTTTCAGAAATCAATCTATTATTTTTTATATCATCAATTTCTTTTAAAGTTTCAAAGATTGCCTGTGATGTCACTTTAGTCTCTACTGCACCTCCAATATAAATCAATGATGGAGCCAAAAAAGACCAATCAATATTTGAAGAATATCCATATGTATAGCCTTTGTCATCTCTTAGGTTCATATTTAATCTAGAAATAAATTGTCCTCCAAGAATAAAATTCACTAGCGTTAGAGAGAAAAAATCCTCATGATTTCTAGAAATGGTTGGGATTCCAATTCTTATTACTGACTGTGGTGCATCTGGCTTATCAATTAAAAATATTTTTGTTTTGTTTAGGTCCAAATCTTCATAACTAAGATCCATATGACTTGAGGATCCTGGGGGTCCTTGTAAATTCCATTTACATTTACTATCGATTTGGCCCCCATCGATATCTCCAACAAACAACAAAGATATATTCTGAGGATAAAGTATTTCTTGGTATCTAGATCTTAAATGTTCTGTAGAGATAGTTTCCAAAGTTGACTTGTCTCCAAAAATAGGATTAGCTAAGCCTTCAAAATCTTTAAAAAGTATCCCTCTGACAATTCTTGAAGCAACAAAACTAGGATTCTCTTCAGCCCTTCTAATCTTCGTTAATTCCAAATCTTTAATCCGAACTAACTCATCGTCTGAAAATTTAGGATTCATTACAATATCAGACATGATATCAAAAACATCAACCCATCTAGGTTTTGCAACTTCAGTTGAAATAGTGATATGTTCACGACCAACATTTACGTTCAAACCAGCACCTAAAAATTCAATTTGATCAGAAATTTCTTTACTTGAACGGGACACTGTACCTTCGGAAAGCATTTTCCCTATCAAATTTGATAATCCAAAAACCCCCCCTGTCTCAGAATTTGATCCATCTTTTATTACAGTAGCAATTGAAACAATTTCGGAAAATTTTCTTTTTGCTAAAAGTAATCCAACTTCTGATTCCAGTTTTTTTAGCTGAGGTATCTCAGGAATAAATTTTTTGATTCCTTCAGATTTAGGCATCTGAGTGCGATCAATAGAGGTTGATTTGGAAGATTTAAATTCTTTTTCATTCAAAACTGATAATTCAACCCTAGGGCTATCCAATAAATCTTCAGCTACTTTTTTAACATCTTCCAAAGTAACGTTAATGTATCTATTAAAATCGGAATTGATACAAGATGGATCACCAGCCATCACATTGAAATAGTTTAGTTGATCTGCTCTACCATTAAATCCACCAAAATTCTGAAGATCTGTAAAAAATTCGGTCTCCATTAAATTTTTTACTCGTATCAAATCTTTCTCATTTAATCCACCAGAAGCAATAAATTCAAGTTTCTTCTGAATTTCGTTAATATTTTCCTGAATGTTAGATCCTGAAGAAATTGTACTTTGAATACCAAATTCGCTTGCAATTTCTTGGCCATAATTCCAACAGGAAATTGATGATGATATTTTTTTATCATAAACCAAATCCCTGTGTAATATAGAACTTCTACCACTTCCTAAGATATTCGACAATATTTCAAGTGATGCTTCTTCTTGAGTAAAAATTGGAGCTGCAGGCCAAGTAATGTAAACCCTTGGAAATTGTACTTTATCAAATATTTCAACTTGTATGTTGCTGTTCAATGGCGAATCAAAACGTTTCATTAAATCTGGCTTATTCACACTAGGCAAATCACTAAAATAAACATTGACTAATTCTTCAGTTTGTTTTAAATCAACATCACCAACTATAGCTAAACTTGCATTAGACGGAGAATAAAACTTTTTAAAAAAATCATGTATGTCTGAAATAGAAGCAGCTTCTAGATCTTCCTGATAACCAATAGTAGGCCAATTATAAGGATGCGGCAAAGGGAAAAGCAAAGGCAATATTTCTAAATGTGACTTTCCATATGGAACATTTTCATAACTTTGTCGCCTCTCATTTTTAACCACATCTCTTTGAATATCTAAGCGTTTTTGATCAACTGTATCTAACAAAAACCCCATTCTGTCAGATTCAAGCCACAAAGCTAAATCTAAACCATTTGATGGAACATCTTCCCAGTAGTTTGTTGCATCTGAATTTGTAGAGCCATTTAAAGAAGCTCCGATCTTTTGCAATGGTTCAAAATGACTAGCATTATGATTTTTTGATCCTTCAAACATCATATGTTCAAATAAATGCGCAAAACCAGTCCTGCCAACTCGTTCATTTTTAGATCCGACATGATACCAAACATTCACTGCAACTATTGGCAAAGAATGATCTTGATGGATTATAACTTCCAAACCATTACTTAAAATTAATTTTTTAAATTCTACTTGAGGCAATAACTTTCTCCTAGAAACAAATTTTAATCATTATTTGTCTACATAAATTAATTCATTAAACTATTTAATTTATAACAACTAACTGATAAAATAATATAGTCAATTCAATTATTAATAATATATTCTAATTTAATAGTAATGAAAATAATTTAATGAATTTTAATTTACAAAAAAAATCACTCCTTTACTTACTAATAGGTATCACACTTATTACAGTTTTTATAACTTTCTCTTCAGAAAGTAAATTTAAAACTGAGATCCCATTTAGCCAAGTGGTCAAAATGGCTAAAAAAGGTTCGCTACAGTCCATAGAAGTCAATGGAGATCGTCTGAAAATAATTGGTAAGGACGATCAAACATTTACATCTAGAAAAGAACAAGGAGCAAGTGTAGTAGAATCACTTTATAACAATGGAGTTGATCCACTAACTAGTGATTTGCAAGTGACAGTAAAAGGTGCAAGTGGATTAACCAGTATTATAGGTATCTTTTTAAATTTCCTGCCATTGATATTTCTAGGAGCCGTACTGCTTTTTATGTTTCGACAAGCTCAGGGAAGTTCAAATCAAACTTTCAGTTTTGGCAAAAGCAAGGCAAGAATGCGAGTTGGGAATCAGCCTGAAGTTAATTTCCATGACGTCGCTGGGGTTGAAGAAGCCAAAGAAGAATTACAAGAAGTTGTTGAATTCCTTAAATTTCCAGATAGATTTTTAAGTTTAGGTGCAAGAATACCTAGAGGCGTTCTTTTAGTAGGTCCTCCTGGTACAGGTAAAACATTACTTGCTAAAGCCGTTGCTGGGGAAGCTGAAGTCCCATTTTTCTCAATTAGTGGAAGTGAATTCGTTGAAATGTTTGTTGGTGTTGGGGCGTCTAGAGTGCGTGACCTATTTAATCAGGCAAAAAAACATTCTCCTTGTATAGTCTTTGTTGATGAAATTGATGCTGTAGGTCGGCATCGTGGAGCTGGGCTAGGTGGAGGCCATGATGAACGAGAACAAACACTTAATCAAATATTAGTTGAAATGGATGGCTTTGACACAAAAACCAACATAATTGTAATTGCTGCAACTAACCGACCTGATATTCTAGATCCAGCACTATTAAGACCTGGGAGATTTGATAGAAAAGTAACTATAGACATTCCAGATGTTAAAGGACGAGTCCAAATACTCGAAGTACATTCGAAAGGAAAACCAATTTCTAAAGGAGTTGACCTAGAATATGTCTCTAAACAAACTCCCGGATTTAGTGGCGCAGATCTTGCAAATTTAGTAAATGAATCTGCAATTCTAGCTGCTAGAAAAAATCAAAAAAGTATATCTGCAGACGAATTCAATGAATCAGTTGATCGAGTAATGATGGGGCCAGCGAGAAAATCAAAAGTCATAAGTTCTAGAGAGAAAAAAATTACTGCTTATCACGAAGCTGGTCATGCTCTTGTAGGATTTTTGTTACCTAACACTGATAAAGTGTCCAAAGTAACTATTGTTTCAAGAGGACATGCTGGAGGATATACAAAATCATTACCTGAAGAAGACAGATCTCTATGGTCTGTACAGCAATTCAAAGAAAGAATGGCATTCGCGATGGGTGGAAGGGCAGCTGAAGAAATAAAGTTTGGTGAAATGACAACCGGAGCTAGCAACGACTTAAATCAAGCTACTGAAACTGCCAGAGCCATGGTTACCAAATATGGAATGAGTGATAAATTAGGTCCCCGAACATTTGGCAAAAGAGAGGACATGGTTTTCCTAGGAAAAGAAATTTCCGAAACAAGAGACTACAGCGACCAAGTTGCTGAAACAATTGACAAAGAAGTTAAATCTCTTCTTGAAGAAGCATATTCTACTGCTAAAACTTTGTTAACTAAAAATAAATCCAAGTTAAAACAAATTGCTGAGCATTTAATGGAACATGAGACATTAGAAGGATCAATGTTAGAAAATCTATTCAATGCACCAATTAGAAAAAAACGACAACCTTCAACTTAGATTTGATTATTAGCACAAGACGAACTAAGAAATAAAGTTTGACAATCCTTCAATTACCGGTTTGATATCATCATGAGTTGTCTTACCCATATGGCCAATTCTAATAATCTTTTCTTTTAATTCACCTTGGCCTGCAGCCAGTACAATATCGTAATTATTTTTCATAAATGCAATCAATTCTCCTGCTTGATATCCATCTGGAACATTCACCGCAGTAACTGTATTCGACGCTACTTTTTCTTCTGGAAGAATAGAAAACCCTATTTTTCGAACTTGATCACGTGTAAATTCACCAATTTCTTTATGCCTTGAATATACATTTTCTATACCTTCTTTTAATATTTGTTCCAATGCTAAATCAAGTGCAAACATCAAGGAAACTGCAGGGGTCCAAGGTGGTTGCCCCATTTTAAAATATTTTTCATATTGTCCAATATCAAAATAAAATTTTGGCATATCAGAGTTCTTATATGATTCAATAGCAAAATCACTAAAACTTACAAATGCCAAACCTGGTGGTAACATCCATCCTTTTTGAGAAGCAGTACTTATAACATCACATCTCCATAAATCCATATATGTCGGTAAAGATGCAACACTACTAATTCCGTCCACTAGAAGTAATTTATTTTCATATTCTTTTTTAACCACTTTACTGATTTCTTCGAGATCATTTGCAACTCCTGTAGAAGTTTCATTATGAGTTACTAAAACAGCCTTTATAGAAGGATGTTTATCTAAACAATCCCGAATTTGATTAGCTTCAACAGCAGTTCCAGGTAAACATTTTAAATACACAACATCCGCACCATATATTTTCGCAATTTCACCAAATCTATCTCCAAAAGTCCCGATAGAAATTGATAATACTTTATCCTCCCTGGACAAAGTGTTTACTATCGCAGTTTCCATAGCACCTGTACCAGATCCAGTTAAAATATATACAGAATCTTTAGTGCCGAAGACAGATTTTAATCCTTCGGTAGTACGAAATAACATATCCTTAAATTCAGCTCCTCTATGATTTATCATAGGAGTTGACATAGCTTCAAGGATGTCTTCAGGTACAGGAATAGGGCCAGGAATTCTCAAATTCATATCGATTTATTCTCCTAAACAATTATGAAAAATATGGGTAAAATAATCGTTTCAAACATCATATTAAAATCTCAGTTTAAAAATTTAGCTTATCAGAAAAATTATCTAGAAACAATTATTCAAATTCTTTTATTGATTTTGATTAAACCTCTTAGCAACATATCTTTGAAATCATCAGAAGATTTTTCGTCCCAATCATATACACCTACTCCAGTTTTGACACCTAAATTTCCAGAATTAATCAAATCAACAATTGATTTTGGAAGCTTTTTGGAATTGTCTAAATCAAACCATACTATTTCAGCGATTTTACTTATCACATCCCAACCTGCAGCATCAGAAATTTGAAATGGACCAGCAAAAGATAATCTCCTTCCAAAACTATTTCTAACTATCTGATCAATCTGTTCATAGTTTGCCACCCCTGAATTAACAAGAGAAATTGATTCCCTTAGCAAAGCTGCCTGCAATCTATTAGCTACGAATCCCGGGATCTCTTTATCTAAAACTACAGGAGTTTTTTTACAAAATTTCAATAAATCTACAACCTTATTTACAATTGCTTGAGATGTATAATCAGATTTAACAACTTCAACTAAAGGAACTATATATGGAGGATTAAAATAGTGAGTAATCAACATTCTTTCTGGCGCACGTAAAACATCAGCAAATAAAGAAGGAATAAAAGTTGATGTGTTACTTGCTAAAATAATATCATCTGGCACAATTTTTTCAATTTTTTTGAATAAATCAAGTTTAGTTGGCAAATCTTCTTTGATCACTTCGATGACCAATTCAGATCCCGTAACAGCTTTTTCAAAAACTGAAACAGGAGTTATTAATTCAACCACATCATCTATCAAATCATTTTGTCCTAAAAAATGCATATTTTTTTTAATATTTTCTATTGAAATCGTTAACTTTTCTTCAGAAGTATCCCACAATTTCACAGGTATACCTGATGTTGCAAAATCTTGAGCAATTCCATGCCCCATCAAACCTCCTCCAATTACTGCAACTGACTTGATTCGAATACAATTATTCTCGAGCATTAATCTCTCCATTTTCTAATTTAAAATAAATTACCCCCATAATAACAGGTGATATAATACATCCAAATTAATTCTATAAAATCCTAGTGAATGAAAAAATATATTTTAACAATTGATTTGGGTGGCACTTATTTGCTATCAGCATTATATAACGAATCTGGTAGCTTAGAGGATAGAAGCATTCTAAAAACTCATAATAACAAATATTTAGATCCTGAAAATCTCACTTTTTCCGTACAAAGTTTTTATTCACTAATATCTGAAAAAATAAGAAATAAATCAATTTCTGGAATTGGAATTTCTGTGCCAGGAATAGTAGACGAATCCACTAATAAAATCGGAGAAATCATCAATGTAAAAAACACAATTTCCGGAATAAATCTGAAAGCAAAAATCCAAGAAAAATTTTCGACACCAACTATTGTGCTAAACGATGCCAACTCTTACGCGATATCTGAAAGTTTCTCAGGAAGTGGAAAAAAATTTTCTAACGTCTTCTTCATAAATATAGGCACTGGAATTGGAGGGGGATTAGTTATTAATGGAAATCTTTATTCAGGTTCTAGTGGAAAAGCAGGAGAAATAGGCCACACAACAATTGATGCAAATGGATCTAAATGTCCATGCGGAAATACGGGATGTTTAGAAATGTATGCTTCTGGACAAAAAATACAACAAATCACCAAAAATCATACCTTAGAAATTCCTGTGGAAATTTTTAAAATGATTGGATTAGGATTCTGTAATATCATCAACTTATATGACCCTGATGCTTTGATTATAGGTGGTGGAGTAGCATTAAAGACAAAAGATTTTATTAACAAAGTCTTTTTAGCCTCCGACAAAGATGTTATTGCCAAACTAAAAAAAATAAAAAATATGTCTTTAGCTAAGCACGGAATTGATGGAGCCTTGTTAGGAAATGCAATATATCTCAAATCTATTTTGAATTAGGCTAAATTATTTAAATAATTCCTTCTTGTCTTATATTTCTTAATGCTTTTTCAGAAGCTTCAATAGTTTGATTAATATCAGATTCAGACAAAACAGAATTAACAATAAATCTAGTTCCAGCATCAATACCTTGATTATACATCTCAAGCCACATTTGATGGCTTAAAAATGGATCTTCTATCTTATTTTGTTCATCTTCAGAAAGTATACATATTGCTTTGTCACATTCATGTTCAACACCTAACCTAAGAAATACAGCTGAAGCTATACCACTAGCACACCCTGGTATTTCCAACTTAGATAAAATATCATTTAGACCATTTTTAAGTTGCTGAGACCTTTTGTCTGCTATTTCATTGACTGGACTACTAGAAACTAATTCTAATGCTGCGCATCCAGCTGCAGCAGAAAGAGGATTTGCATTAAAAGTACCATTATGGCCAACTCTCTCTACTCTGTTATAATCTGATGAATTACTTAACTGAATCATATCTATAATTTCACTCTTACCTGTAACTGCTCCAGCGGGCAATCCACCACCTAAAATTTTAGCTAAAGTACACACGTCGGGAGTTATATCAAAATAAGACTGCGCTCCTCCTTTAGAAATTCTAAAGCCAGTAACAACTTCATCAAAAATCAATACCACTCCATATCTATTCGTAATATCTCGAAGCTGTTTAAGAAAATGAGGATTTACTGGGTCAGTACCCATATGTGCCCCGGTAGGTTCAATAATGATTGCGGCTACATCATCACTATTTCTTAAAGTATCCTCCACCACAGAAATATCATTATGAGGTAAAGTAATCATAGTATCCATTACTTCTTGTGGAATTCCACCAGTACCTTGAGTATGACTTCTAACATAATCATGCCAACCATGAAAATGGTTTTTGAATTTTATTATTTTTGTTTTACCTGAATAAGCTCGAACCATTCTAAATGCCATCAACGTTGCTTCTGTCCCTGAACTAGTAAAACGTATCTTATCAAAACAAGGAATAAGTTCTTTCACTAAATTAGCCCAACGAATTTCTAAATCAGTAGAAGCAGCATAATGAGTGCCAATATCTAATTGATCAGAAACAGCCTGATTCACAACTGGATGGCTATGACCTAAAATCAAAGCTCCATGACCCCCTCTGTAATCAATAATTCTTTGTCCATCTATATCCCATTTGTATGCCCCTGAAGCCTTATCTACATAATAAGGAAATGGTTCCAAATTTCTAGAATCATGAGTTACTCCATTGGGGAAAAGAGATTTAGAAAGGGAATAATTTTCTTGACATTTTTTATGTTCTTCAATGTATCTTTTTTCAATAGAGGTAACCAAATTGAACTCTCCTAAAATCTGAATATAAAACCAATCAACAACACATAAATAGCAGATAAAAACAATTTGAACATGCTAACATGATAGTGTCAAGACTTGATCAATATTTAGCTTAATCTAATCAATTGAACTATTAAATAAAAAATATGCTTTCAAAGAATAAAAATCCAGAAATTAAGATATCCAATATCTCAAAATATTTCAATCACAAAGTAGCAATTAATAATTTGTCATTGAATATTTACAAAGGCGATTTAATCACTTTGATTGGCCCCAATGGCTCGGGCAAAACAACTCTATTCAAAATAATATCCACAATCTTAAGCCCAGATTCAGGATCCCTCGAAATAAAAGGTCTAAATGCAGTAAAAAAAAGTCAACTACTTCGAAACAAAATTGGACTAACATCCCATGAGTCTTTTCTGTATAAAGATTTAACAATTAAAGAAAATCTTTTATTCATTGGAAATTTATTTCGAGTAGAAAATATTGAAAAAAGAATTTCATATTTATCCGAAAAATTTCAAATGAAAAAGTATCTAGATAAACCAATCCACACCCTTTCAAAAGGTTTGACAAAAAGAGCTACTTTAATCCGAACATTTTTACATAACCCTGAAATATTACTCCTTGATGAACCTTTATCTGATCTAGATATGGAATCTCAAATTGTACTAATAGAATTTTTGAAACAAGAATCTTCTAACAATAAAACAATTATAATTTCAACCCATCAAATAGAATTATCTATAGACCTCAAAACTCAAATAGCAATAATTAACAATGGGAAGATAATCAATCTTTTATCCAAAACTCCTTCCTCAATTTCTATTCTAAAAAAAATATATTCTGAATCACTCAAATCAGGAGTTGCAGGTTGAAATACTACTTTTCGACTATTTCTCAAATAGTTATTAAAGACTTAAAGATAGAATTACGAACTAAAGAAACAATAGTTCCAACTTTCGTTTTTGCATTGATTTCAATTTGTGTCTTTCACATATCTTTAAGTTTTGGACTAAATTCATATCAAAAAGTCAGTATAGGCATTTGGATTTTAACAATCTTATATTCAAGCATTTTGATAATGAATAGATCTTTTTCTAGAGAAATTGAATCTGAAAGTTTGAGTGCCATTTTAACCTCTCCAATACACCATGATGCATTATACTTTGGAAAACTTTCATACAATGTAATTATTTTAGGATTAGTTCAGGTAATTTTATCTCCAATTTTTTATATCCTATTCGAAGTAAATGTATATAGTTACGAAATGTTACTTATTTTTGGTCTGGGAACAATTGGAATATGTTCAGTTGGGACAACTTTTTCAATCATGACTGCATTCAACACTATTAGAGATGTTTTGATGCCATTACTTCTAATACCTATTCAAATCCCTCTAATAATTGCAATCGTAGAATCAACAAATATATTATTTGGTTTTAATATTGGAAATTCATCAGAATTGATTAATTGGATTCTTCTACTGGTAAGTTTCGATGCAATATTTTTAGTCGTGTCTCCTATAGCATTTTGTATAATTGTAAAAAATTAATCTCAATCAATATACATATAAATAACAGCTAAAAATTATTGTTTTAAATCTCAAATTAAACTACACTAGTAGATAGTGAACTGAGCTATTCACGTCTTCATCAGCACTTATTAAATTCTTATAAATATAGGAATTAAGTTTCTCAGATGGGCGTGTATTTTTTTGTGTTTACTTATATTTTTAATAATTGGAGACAATTTGAAAAATACAGATTTCGTAGTTAGATTTGCAGGTGAGGGTGGTCAAGGATTCTTATCTGCAGCAATTGGATTTGCTAGTGCTAACACCAAGGCAGGTTATCATGCTCAAACATTTGCAACATTTCCCTCACAAATAACTGGAGGACCAACATGGATGCAAACAAGGATATCGATAGATCCTGTATTAAGTCGTGGTGATGAAGTTGATGTATTAGTTGTTTTCAATGAATATGCTTACGAAACCCATAAAAATGAAGTTAAAGAGAATGGATTTATTCTTTATGACTCAGACCAACTCAATATAGAACCTAGCGAAAAAGTCTTAGGTATAGCATTTGAAAAACTAGCAAAAACCACTGGAAATGCTAGAGCTGCTAATATGGTTATGATGGGAGCACTTGCGGAATTAGTTGGAGTAAATCTTTCTGTATTAGAAGACTTTGTTAAGGAGAGATGGGGGGATACATCAAGATATGGCGAACAAATTGTCCCTCAAAATATAGCAGCACTAAAATTAGGTAGTAATGAAGTTCAAGATCGTGGATTTAAATTAGCTGAAATTGAACCCGCTAAACCTTTAAATACCTCTCAGATATTTCTCAATGGAAACGAGGCCATTTCACTGGGCGCATACTCCGCAGGAGTTGAATTTTACGTGGGATACCCGATTTCTCCTGCAACAACAATACTTATATGGATGGAAAAAAATCTTGTTGAAAAAAATAAATTTGTACATCAAGTCAGTTCCGAGATTGAAGCAATTACTGCAATTATAGGAGCCTCATACGGTGGTAAAAAATCAATGACAGCAACTGCAGGGCCTGGTTTTTCTTTGATGAGTGAAGGATTAGGACTCGCCTGGATGGCTGAAATCCCTATAGTTGTTGTAGATGTCCAAAGAGGAGGTCCCGCAACCGGTTTACCAACTAAAACCGAACAATCAGATCTTCTTTCTTCAATAACCCCTGCTCATGGAGACGTTAGTCTTCCTGTTGTTGCTCCTGGTACTGTAGAAGAATGTTTTTACGCAACAATTGAAGCTTTCAATTGGGCTGAAAAATATCAAGGCCCAGTGATTCTGCTGAGCGAACATGGTTTGGCTGAAAGACAACAAAATATTCCTAAGCCAGACATCAATAGCCTGAAAATTGAAAATCGAATAATTAATCAATCAACAGATAATTATTATAGATACGAATCACAAGGTATATCCCCTATGCCAATCCCTGGATCACCAGGTCCATATGTAGCTAATGCAAGTGAACATGACAAAATGGGAGACACCACTCATTTGCCTGAAAGACACATTGAAATGACAGAACGCAGGTTCAAAAAATTAGAAATATTAAAAGATTCTAAATATGAATATATCAATAGCAAATCAGAAATAATTTTGATGCCATGGGGCGGCTCTAAAGGTCCCGGATTTGAAGCTTTTGAAAAACTTCAGGAAAAAAATATTGACATCGGTTGGGCATATACAATGTTTCTAAACCCATTACCTGAAAAATTACTTATTGAACTACAATCTAAAAAACTTGTGATTGTTCCAGAATTAAATTACCTTGGCCAATTTTCTTCTTTGCTCAGGTCTCAAGGTGTAAATGCAAAATCAATTACTCAATACACTGGTCTTCCTTTTAAAGTACAATACTTGGTTGATCAAATTACAGAATTATCTAGTAAAAGGTGAAACAGATGGCAGAGAAAAACAATCCTGAATATGATTTTAAATGGTGTCCCGGATGTGGAGATTTTGGAGTCAAAAAAGCACTCGAAGCTGCAATCAAGAAAAAAACCATTGAAACTGAAGAACCAATATTAAATAACGTAGTTATTGCAGGAATTGGATGTTCGGGAAATATGGTTCACCTACTAGAAGGTGAACAACCATACGGTTTTCATGGACTACACGGACGCACATTACCTGTTGCCATGGGATTAAAATCAAGTAGACCAGATCTCAATGTAATTGTAGTTGCTGGAGATGGTGATTTTCTTAGCATAGGTGCAGAACATATTGCTCCACAAGCTAAACGGAACCTAGACGTTTGTGTTGTAATCATGGATAACGCTGTTTACGGATTAACTAAAGGGCAAAGCTCTCCAACTTCCGAAGAAGGAATGATAACCTCATCAACCCCATACGGCAAAACAGAACAAGGATTCGACCCTTTAGCATATTACTTATCTTTAGGAATTTCATTTGTAGCGTCTGGATTATCCAGCAAAATTAAAGATCTATCTGAATTAATATATGAAGGTATGATTCATCCTGGATTTTCCATAGTACATGTTCAATCTCCATGTACTGAATACAACAATACCTACGAAATACTGAAAGGGAGCCCTAAAAAAGGTATAGAACCTTTAGCAAAACCAATAGATGAATCCCATAACCCAAATGATTTAAAACAAGCAATGGAAATCGTCGACACATCAAACATTCCATTAGGAATTTTATATCAATCCAAGGTACAACCAACCTTAACTCAAAGATTTGAAGATTTAACCAACAAATCAAAACAAAAAGACATAGAGAGTTTGTTAAAAAGCTATTCTGTTTAAATTACAATTTCTTTCAAACTATATTTGTTTCATTTAAATTATCTAAATCGAATCTATAGCACTAATTATAATCTTGTAAACTCCCTCCAAATTTGCTTACATTGTTTACAAAACACAAGCAAACTCAAGAGATTATGAGATGAACTTACCCAAACATGCACAAGTAGTAATTATAGGAGCTGGAATAGCAGGTTGTTCCACAGCATATCATTTAACCGAACTCGGCTGGAAAGATGTTGTATTAATCGATAGAAAAACAATTTCTGGAGGAACAACATGGCATGCAGCAGGTCTTTTGACTCAATTACGTAATACAAAAACAACCATAGAAATTGCCAGATATGGTTTAGAGCTAATGCCTGCACTAGAAAAGAAAACAAATCATCCTACTGGGTTTAAAAAAACTGGAAGTATCTCTATAGCAAAAACAAAAGGCAGGATGGATGAATTAAATAAGATCGCTGCCTTAGGCAGAGCTTTTGATATAGAAGTTCATTCAATGTCTCCTGGTGAAGCCTCTGAAATGTGGCCATTGATGGAAACAAAAGATCTAATAGGAGCTTTATATATACCAAATGACGCACAAATACATCCAGCTTTAGCAACATTAGCTTTTGCAAAACAAGCAAAAAACAATGGAGCTAAAATCATAGAAAATATCAAAGTCAATGGAATTGAAACAACAAATAACAAAGTGTCAAAAGTTTTAACTGAATCTGGTGATATTGAATGTGAATATGTAGTGAATAGTGCTGGGATGTGGGCAAACCATATAGGAGAAATGTGCAACGTTAAAATCCCTCTTCACGCAGCTGAACATATGTTTCTTGTAACAAATCAACTTGATATTCCTGAAGACTTACCTTGCCTTCGTGATCCTGACGAACAAATATACTTTAGGCATGATCCTGAACAAACAGGCGGAATACTAATGGGAGGGTTTGAAAAAAACGCAAAACCTCTAGTTCAATCTGATCTACCTGAAAATTATCATTTTGGATTATTAGAACCTGACTGGAATCATTTCAAAATTTTTTGGGAATCAGCAACAAATCGGGTCCCAAAAATGAAAGAAGTTGGTATAAACAGATTATATGTAAGTGCAGAAAGTTTTACGCCAGACAACAACTATATATTAGGTGAAAGTCCAGAAGTTCGAAACTTTTTTGTTGCAGCTGGATTAAACTCAAATGGTATAGCTGGAGGCCCTGCAGTAGGTAAAATCACTGCAGAATGGATTGTAAATGGACATCCAACTTCTGACGTGGTTGATGCTGACATTAAAAGATTCTCGTCATTTTCTAACAATGCAAAATACTTATATGACAGAACAAAAGAAAACGTAGGTACTTTATACGGAATGCATTGGCCTCACTTACAGCCCAAAACTGCTAGAAACATCCGCCATTCACCTATACATTCGGAGGTGAAAAAATTGGGAGCCTGTTTTGGAGTTATGTCTGGATGGGAAAGAGCAAATTGGTTTGCTCCTAAAGGAGTAAAACCTGAATATGAGTATTCATATCAAAGACAAAACTGGTTCAAATTTTCTGAAAACGAGCACAATACTGTCAGAAATCAATCTGGATTATTTGATCAAAGTTCTTTTGCAAAATTTTTATTGCAAGGCAATGATGCTGAATCCGTACTTCAAAGAATTTGTGCTAATCAAATGAATGTTCCTATTGGCAAAATAGTTTACACAGCTATGTTAAATTCTAGAGGTGGAATTGAATCTGATGTTACGATAACAAAATTATCTGAAACTTCATTTATGATAATTACTGGACCTGGAGTGTCTTCAAGAGATTTTTACTGGATCGAATCTCATATTAATGAAAATGAACATGCAATTCTTACGGATGTTACTTCATCATACGGAGTATTAAGTTTAATGGGGCCTAAATCAAGAAAAATCTTGGAAAAACTAACTCCGAATAATGTGTCAAATGAAACATTCCCGTATATGACATCCCAACAAATAGAAATTGGATACGCAAAAATAATTGCATCAAGGGTCACATATGTAGGAGAGCTAGGATGGGAATTATACATTCCTTCAGAATTCATGAAAAGTATTTTGCCTATCTTTTTAGAAGAAGGTAAAAGCCAGGGAATGTGTCTAGCAGGATACCATGCTTTAGACTCACTAAGAGTCGAAAAGGCTTATCGATCTTGGGGACATGATATAACATACCTAGATACCCCCATTGAGGCTGGCTTAAATTTCGCAGTGTCGGTGGACAAAGATAAATTTATAGGAAAACAAGCATTAATAGAACAGAAAAAAAATAAGGTTAGACAAAAACGTCTTGCAGTATTCATACTCAGAGATTCAGAACCACTACTTTTAGGTGACGAACCTATTTTTCGTAACGGAAAACTGGTCGGAATAATCACATCTGGAAACTTTGGACATTCAATTGGAAAATCCGTTGGATTAGGATATATAGAGAATAAATCTGGAGTAAATATCGAATTCTTAAAAACAGGAGATTTCGAGATACAAATAGGACTAAAAAAATATGCCACAGATGTTCAATTTAAACCTGCTTATGATCCCAAAAATGAAAAAGTGAAAATGTAAATAAATATACTCATCAAAGATTAATATGAAAAAAAACCCAATAGTTTCTGTAAACATTACAAGCCCTGAAACAATTTTTGAAGATATTCGTATCTCTCTTGAATCCTCAAACTTCAAGGAAGAAATCAAAAAACAATTCGATACAATATTAAAAATTAATACTTCATGGCAACATTATTATCCTGCCTGTTCCACGACTCCATGGCAATTAGAAGGTGTAATAAAATATTTAGTATCTGAAAAATACAAAAATATTCTTTCAGCACATAATGGAACTGTAGTTGTAGATCCTCATGAGGGTGCCATCAACAATAAACTTTCCCCTGTAGAAAAAAAACATAATATCCAATCAGTATATCTAGATTCACCTCAAGTTGAATGGATTGACTATATTCCTAAAAATAAATTTATTGTTCTAGATAAAGTTTTTCCTCAAGGAATTCAAATACCTGATCTTTTTTTAAACAAAAATATTATTCACTTACCTACAATGAAAACACATGTTTTCACAGGAATTACAGGAGCAATGAAAAATGCATTTGGAGGCCTACTAAATTACAATCGTCATTGGACTCATTCTGTAATCCACGAAACATTAGTTGACTTGCTAACAATTCAAAAAGAAATACATCCTGGAATATTCTCAGTAACTGATGGTACTTTCGCAGGTGACGGCCCCGGTCCAAGAGCGATGAGATGGCATCAAAAAAATATGATCCTAGCTAGCAGTGACCAAGTAGCAATAGATGCTGTAGCAGCCAAAATTATGGGATTTGATCCAATGGAAATAAAATTCATCAGGATTGCAAATGACATTGGATTAGGAGTAGGAGAAATAGACAAAATACAAATCGAAGGAGCGGATATTTCTGAATTAAATTGGAATTTTTCAAAAAATGAAAATACTTTGGCTAGCTTTGGACAAAAACTAATTTACTGGGGACCTTTAAAAAGACTGGAAAATCTTTTACTACGGTCTCCAATAGCACCTTGGTCATTTTGGGCCTCTAACATTTATCACAATGTATACTGGAGAAATTTAATCGGGAAACGTAGAATCAACCAAGCCATGAAAACATCTTGGGGAAAATTGTTTGAATCTTATTAATATGGTCAATTAAAAATCAAAGGAATTATTAATGGTAAAATCATTAGAAAAATTACAAAAGGAATTTCAAAAAGTTAATCCAAAATCTTTTAGTGAATGGAATAATAATAAAAAAACCTTGCCTGGTGGAGTAATTAAAGGAGCTTATTTTTCAAGCCCTTATCCAATTTATATTCAAAAAGCTGAAGGTTGTAAATTATTAGACATAGACGGAAAAGAATATACCGATTTCTCTAACCATCATACTGCAATGATTCTGGGACATAGTCACCCAGCAGTAATTAAAGCAGTTAACGAAGCGGTAGGTAATGGATTAGCATTAAGTGCCCCTTCAATACTAGAAGGTCAAATTGCAAATGAATTCATTCAACGATTTACCTCAATAGAACAAGTTAGATACACCAACTCTGGTACAGAGTCTTCTATAACTGCTGGCAGAATGGTTAGAGCAATCACAGGAAAACCCAAAATTGCAAAATTTGCAGGTAACTATCATGGATTCAACGATAGTTTAGAATTCAATTTATCTGTCACTGAAAATACAAATTCTGACTCAGAATATATTAAACCTTCTCCTGCATGGGACGGCATGCCTGAACATGGTGAAAAAAATATCATAATTCTCCCAATGAATGATCCAGAAACTGTTGAAATGATTGTTAGAGAAAATAAAAATGAACTAGCAGCAATCTTTTTTGACGGAAAACCAGGAATTTTAGATATTCCTATAGAATTTACCCAATTTTTAAGAAATCTAACTTCCGAACTAGACATTTTATTTGTAATGGACGAAGTAATCAGTTTTCGGTCAAGTCGTACTGGGTATCAAGGGATTTCTAAAGTAATTCCAGATATAAGCATTTTTGGTAAAATTGTTGGAGGCGGAATGCCAGTAGGAGCAATCGGGGGCGCATCTAAATTTATGAAAATTTTAGATAATTCAGGCCCTGCAACTGGCCTGAGTCAAAGTGGAACATTTGCAGGCAATCATATAACACTGGCTGCAGGATTAGCTACTATGCAAAATTTAACTCCAGAAGTATATACACATTTAGATAAATTACGGGAGAAATTACATAAAGGGATAGTAGAAATATTCGATAATGCTAATATTCCTTGCAAAGTTGTCAGCAAAGGTTCAATAGTAAATACATATCTCACTAACAAACCCATCACAAATTTTGAAGCAGTTTCATCTTCAAATCAAGAACTATGGGAAAGAATCATGTTGTCTTTGTTATTAAAAGGTATATATGCTAGAGACGGAATGGGGTTTGTACTATCACAACCTATGCAAGAAAAAGATATACAAAATCTACTAAAAAACTTAAATGATGCCATAGATGAAAATTAATATTGAACATTAATGTCTTTAGCTACAAAACTATGGGTATTTGATGGTTTTAATGCAGTATTATGAATGTAATTAAGATATTTTTACTTACAGCAATTTTGGTTTCATTTACT
>CEUY01488349.1_pt1 | contig 59180 bp, 62 predicted proteins | sample 361481 | NCBI WGS metagenome assembly CEUY01 (sample SAMEA2622737, study PRJEB7988) | marine metagenome | isolation source: saline water (ENVO:00002010), including | reverse complement strand
ATGGGTTTGCACCACTTCCCTACGTATCCATATTTTTATTTGGTGGTTAAGGCTAGATTCGAACTAGCGAAGCCAGAGGCAAGGGATTTACAGTCCCGTGGGTTTGTCCACTCCCCAACTTAACCATTTATAAAGTTTTTGTTTTCTCTTTCACTCTATGTATATAAGTATAGTCTATTGTTTTAATCTTGTCAACATTTTTTTTAAAATAACACAAACTTTTTTCCTTTATTTTCAAGCACTTATCTAAAAATATAGGTATACCCTACACACAATATTGGCGCATAAAAAAACCCTTTTAAAAACTCATTGGTCTCTAAAAGGGTTGCAATCTTTTATTGATTATTGAGACCAACGCAAAAAGCCGATCTCAACAACTTGAAATCAGCTAATAAAATAATAATAAGATTGCATAATAAACATTTTTTTCATACCTACTTTGTGAATTATTATATTATATCAACAAATAAGAAGAAAAGCAACCTTTATAATTTATAATTTAAATCATATCTATCTTGAATCTCTTTGAAAACACTATTTTTATCAAAAACAGAAAACGTTTCAGTGTAATTTTTAGATAAGCTATCTTGCATATTCACAACAAATTCTTCAAAATCGTCGTCAAAACTTATATGTAAAGTAAAGTCATTATTAGTAATGAAGAAAATATTATTATCACCTTCTGATTTAAGATATCCTTCAGTCTCTTTATTTTTTTGTAATATTTCAGCAATGAAAGGGTTGGTGTATAAGAAATCATATCCTTTTTCTTTAACATGATTGCAAAAAATCTCGGAATTTTTAAAGCCTTCTATTATTCTTTTATTTAATTTTAACAATAATGCATCCTCAATATTAAAAATAATAATTTTTGCACCAAGTTTAGATTGAATGCCAAAATGAACAGAAGTATTCAATTCTTTTGTTTTATTATCTTGATCATATTTAAATATAAATCTAGTGTTACATTCACATTTATCAGTGATAATATGTAAAATATTTTGCTGAATATCTGGATTTTCAGAATATATAATATCATTTTCATCTATAAACAATGATATTTCTTCTTTGAATCTTAGAAAAGATTTAAAATCTTTGATTTTCAAAAAAACTTTAAAGAAATTAAATAAATCAGGGTTATTTACATTTATAATTGATTGAATCATCAGTTGTTATTCCTTTTTTAAGTAGTTTTATGTAATTCAGATATTTCAATGATTTCTTGAAAAAAATTATCTTTTAAATCTCCTTTATATTCAATAATTTTATTTTCAAAATCTTTGTATTCAAATGTGTTATCTTCGTAAATTGTAAGATATCCATTTATTTTGTTGTTATCTAATATAATTTGATGTGAATTTTTTGTTATTTTAGAAATAAAAAAACAATTATTTTCTGAAAGTTTATTGTAAATGAAGTTTTCTGATTTTTCATATTCCATAGAATCAATAGAAAAAACCTGTTCTACCTCTTTAAATGAAAAATTAATATCAGTTCCAACGACAGAAAAAACAATATTTAATGCTGAATGTTCATTTTCTCTATATTCGGATTCATTTATATTGAAAAAAATTGATATTTTTAAATCACCGCATATTTTTTCTTTGTAAAATATATTGTCAAAATCCATTTTGAAACCATTGGATTTCATTTTATTTTTTAAAACATGAAAATGATTGTTCATTTCTGGATAACATTTATTTTTTTTAAATTGAAATCTATTAACATTTATAGAAATTATGTTTTGATATTCTTTTGAAGAATAAAAATCGTAAATAACTTTTAATTCTTCTTTAAAATGATCAGTGTAAGTATTAAGTTTTTTATACATAATATCCTCATATATCGAATTCTAATTTTAAAGGCGTCATTATATTGTATTCAAAAACTTCTAGAAGTTTTTCTAAACTATCGACTTTCATGTTATAATAATCATCCTTTAAAAAATAGCTAAGATGAAATTCATTCTTTGTCATGTTATAATAAATAGAAAATCTTGACAAAGCATTTTCATGAACAAAAAAAGAATACTTTCTATAATCATTATGAAAATTAATATTAAAGTTGTAAATATAACAATCAAATTTCCTTGCTGCTTGTTTTAATGTTTTAGCAACATGATCAGCACCTTCTGAGATATTAGAATTATAACCTTTAAATGAAATTAATTCGTTATCTAATAATAAAAATATATCAAAGCTTCCTTTTGATACTTCAATTTTAACTTCAAGTTTAGAATCAATAGTTGTTTTAAAGATTAGCGTTTCTAAATAATTTCGTGTATCTTTAAGATATTCAGAATCAGACAAATTTTCAAGATCAAGTTTTTCACCTAAAACAATATCTTCAAGTGGTAGCTCAGATAAAATGTTAAAGACTTGATTTTCTTCTTGAGTTTTATATAAAAAATCAAATAAATCTTGATTAGAAAATTTTTCGAACATAAAATAATGACTCCTATTTGAAGGAGTCATTATATCAAAAAGAAACCCTCAATTCAATCATTTCTCTTAAATCATTATTCTTTAATGCTTTAAATCCAGTATTTTTAACAACATCTTTAATCATAGTATCTTCCATATAATTAATTAAGACATGTTCATAAAAATATTTTATATTATGATTAATTTTAACATTATCCTGCCAAGTTAATCTTTCTGTGTTAATTTCTATTTTATTTCTATCTATTTTAGATATGTTAAACAAATGAAAGTTAATAATATCCAATTTTTCATTGTTGATTTTACTAAAAATATCTATACCAATATTAAGCTCATATGAAAAAAAGATGGCATTTACAATAATATCATTGTCTATATCAATTTTTGGATCATAAATAACAACATGGTTAAATTCGTCATATTGTTCATAAAAATATTCAACAAGTTCTTCTTTTAATTCATTTGCAATAATAAAAGGTTTATTATTAAAATCAATTTTACCTTGCTTTGAAAACATATAATTAAGCAATTGTTTTTTAGCATAAAAAGATATTTGAATGCTTATATCGTCTGAAGGAAAGACAATGACTTCATCTCTTTCAAATGTATATGATAATGAATATTTTTCATTTTTATAGGTTAAAGAAAGTAAGAAGTCTGACTCCGTAATACTTTTTACTTCAACCCAACTTTTATTTCTATGAATGCTTTCGGTAGCAGTATCATAAGATTTCAAATCAAAGAACTCTATTATTTCAAATGCGTGTTCCCTTAAATTTGCGCAGTCGTCTTCAATTAAATTTTTATAATAATTAAAAGTTTTCATTCTATTAATATTCCTTCTAATAAGTAAAAATACACTCATTACGATATTAAGATTAACATTTAAAAATCTTTTTTTCAATAACAAAAAAAACGGTTTGCAAAAAAAAAGAAGCATCTGCTTCTTTTTTAACCAATAAGTTTATAATTTATTATTTTTACTTAGAATCAAAAACTAATGTATTAGTTGGTGTTTTCATTGTTAATGTATCACCTTCAAATAATAGAATTGGGTTTTGAGAAAAGATTTTAAATATAAAACCTTCAAGTTTAATTTTATCATATGAACATTTTTGATCAGTAGTAATTATTTCATCTGTAATGAGAGTGCTTCTTAAAACTTTATATTTTGTAAAATAAAGATTACATCCTGAATTGCCTCTAACAATAGCTCCTAAATTTTGTGTTTTAGTAAATGTAATAGAAACCAAATTCTCAGTAACAGGAGGTTTAGCACCGTCGATTGTTTTTAATGTAAAGATCGAATTTTCATAATCAGAAATAGATACAGGTTTACCATTAGCAACAATATCAGCATTAGACTCAACAACCATTTCTGGCTCATTTCCCTCTACTGCAACAATTTTGTTTTTATAATTAGAATTTTCAATGTTATTTTGATTATTTTCACTAGTTGTAGCACAAGCAGTTAAAAATATTGAAGATATAGCAATAATCAGTATTTTCTTCATGTTTATTATTTCCTTTTTAAATGATTTTATTTTATACAAAAGGATAAATGATATTCTTAAATAAGTCAACATTCGATTAATTAAGTCTTGACAAAAAACTTTATTTACTGTTAGTATTCGTGAAAAAGGAGTTTTTATGAATAAACAAAAAGAATTAAAAAAGGTATTAGAATATATATTAAAAACAAATAATGTACCTAAAAAAGCACTAATGCTAACAAAAAGAAATAAAGTTTTTATGTTTGGGAAGAATTTAGCTTCAAACGTAAATGCTCATATAGAAGAAGTGATTATTGATATATTTCCAAATAACATATCTACAAAAGAAATAATGAGAATAATTCAAACAGAAAGAGATAGCGAAAACGAATTTGATATAACATTAAGAAAAACGCCAGATATATCAAAAACTTCATTTTTCAAAAACAAAGAAAAAGTTACATTTCACATAAATGTAACTGAAAAAGAAATCCAAATAAAAGAAAGAAAAATAGAAGTTTCTTCTTAAAAATATTATAAAAAAAGCAGCGACTCGCTGCTTTTTTTGTTTTAATATGAAATTTTTTCTTTCGAAGCCCAACGTTGAATAATGTTCTTTTCAGAAGTGGTCGGCATACGATTCTTTTTACCACGAACTTGAACTATTTTTTTTCCTCTTGAAACTTCAATAGTTAAAACACTACGAACATTATGGTCAGAGTAATCTTTGCTTCTGTAAGAAAAAATAAAAGAATCACCAGAACCACAACGTCTAACGTAAGATCCAACACAGTGAGAGAGTTTGCGACCTTCTTCCGAAAGTTCTGAATTTGTTGTTAACTCAATAATACCTTCATATTTAAAATTGTGAACATTTTCTAGTCCAATACCAGAGTCTTTATATTCGTAATTTTCATAACCTTTAGCAAAAGAGCAAGAATCCCAAGATTTAACTTTTCCGACTTTGACTTTTTGTAAAACCTTGTGCCAATCTAACATACCATTATACAAAGTATGTAACTCATAACTACTTAAAACGAAATCACGCCCGTTTTCAATGTGTTCTCTTCTCTTGTAAATTACATAATCATAGAGTGGTTTAATTTCAGATTTTTCAAAAAACGCTTCTGTGTTTATTTTATTTCTTACAAAATAAGCAAAATCATAAAGCAGATTATCTTCCTGTTCATTTAACAAAGTATTGACAATGAATTCGTCTTCAATGATATCAATTAAATGAATCTCTTTAATATAATCCACAAGAAAGTCGCTCTTTGTTTTAAATGAAAAATCTCTGAATTTATTAATTTGTTTATTTGTTAATTTGAATTTTATAAAACCTGATTTTAAAGCCTTTTTTAAAGATTTTGTATTTAAGAAGATCTCAAAAACTTTAATATTTTTAACTAATAAAAATTCATTTTTAGAAAGTGGGTATTCAAATAATAAAAAATTAAAAAGGTCTTTAATTGTTTTATTGAAGTTTTTACTCGTAGGTTTAAAATCATCAATATTTTTAATCCATTTATTCTTATAAACGCAAAGAGTCGCAATTAAAATCATATTTTCGGAATCAAGAGATTTTAAAAATCTTTTTTTATTTTTTTCAAAAATACTAAAAATAGACTCAATAATTTTAACTTCAAAATCTGTTTCAAAATTATTAACAGAAGACGTAGTATTAACTCTTTCGATTTTTGACTTTAATGATTTTAGAGAATCATTGTTTTTTTCGATATAAAAATCAATAAGACTATCTTTTTTGTTTTTTGCATTTTTCTTTAAAGTAGATTTTGTTTCTTTATCTTTAAAATAACTAAGCTCTTCTTCAATGACTTTTATTTTCTTATTGTAATGAATAGGTTTTCCATATTTCTCACATAAAGAAAAATACATTTTAATAATATGTTTTACAGGGACATCATATCTTCTGTAATGACGAAATCCTTGTTCAGAAGAAGTTAAACTATGGAGGTAATCAGAATTACGCAAAAAACGAATTGCATCTTCTGATAAATCTTTTGATTCTTTTTTACTTCTGATTTTTTCTTTTTTATAAATCTGATTTGTCATTTTTTTACTTCCTTTAAAATAAGTGAGATATTATATATCAAAGTTTGAATATCGTCAATAAAAAATATGTAAATATAATTTGATTTTTTTTATATTTAAGTTAGAATGCAATGGAATATTTAAATAGGAGTAAAATAAATAATGGAACATAGAAAATTAATTATACTAGGTTCAGGTCCTGCTGGTTACACTGCTGGTATTTATGCAGCGAGAGCGAACTTAAAACCTTTGATTATAACAGGTTTACAAAAAGGTGGGCAGTTAACAACAACAACAGAGGTGGAAAACTGGCCTGGTGGTCATAAAGATCTTCAAGGAACCGAATTAATGAAGGATATGGAAGCACATGCAGACAGAATGGGCGTTGAAAAAATATTTGATTACATTAAAGAAACAGATTTATCAAAAAGACCATTTATTTTAAAAGGTGAGTCAGGTGAATACTCCTGTGATGCATTAATAATTTCAACAGGTGCAACAGCACAATATTTAGGATTAGAAAGTGAAGAAAAGTTTAAAGGAATGGGTGTTTCTGCTTGTGCAACTTGTGACGGATTTTTCTATCAAGGGCAAGAAGTTGTTGTGGTAGGTGGTGGTAACACTGCAGTAGAAGAAGCACTTTATTTATCAAATATAGCTTCAAAAGTGACACTTGTTCATAGGAGAGATTCTTTAAGGTCAGAAAAAATACTTCAAGATAGACTTTTTGCAAAAGAAAATGTTGAAATAAAATGGAATTCAACCTTGAAAGAAGTTCTTGGTGATGATACAGGAGTAACAGGTGTGAGATTAAAGGTTGAAGGTGAGGAAGAAATATTATCAGCAATGGGTGTCTTTATTGCAATTGGTCATAAACCAAATACTGGTATTTTTAAAGATCAGTTGGAAATGATTGAAGGAACGGATTATCTTAAAGTTAAAGGCGGTATAGAAGGTTTTGCTACTCAAACCTCAATAGAGGGTGTGTATGCTGCTGGCGATGTGATGGATACAACTTACAAGCAAGCAATTACTTCTGCAGGAACGGGTTGTAGTGCAGCATTAGATGCTGAAAGATTTTTAGATTCACAAGAATAAAACTTGTACGGAAATAAAAATTGTGATATAATAAGACAGGTTTGGAAACCTGTCTTTTTTTTGGGAGAAAAATTTTGAAAATAAAAGCATTAGTGCTTTCAGCATTGTTAATAACATTACAAAGTAAAGCTTCTTTTGATTCTTTTGGAGATAAAGAAATAAGGATATTATCTTCTTCAATGTCTCCGACTTTATTTACAGGTATAAAATATAAAGTTAAAACAATTTATGATAGAACAAAAATAAAAAGATTTGATATCATCGTTTTTAATATTTATCCAAAAGAGCAATTAAAAGATTATAACTTTGATGAAAATTGTCCATTAGCTTTATCAGGCATAAAAAAATGTTATTCAGAAGAAAAAGTATTATATTCAAAAAGAGTAATAGGATTACCTAATGATACAATCAGTTATAAAAATGGTCTTTTTTATGTAAATGGCTATCCAATAAATAAAGAACAAACTGAATTAAATGACTTTGAAACCGAAGAAGTTTATAAGATCAAAACAAGGCTAAATATTGAAAGAGATTTTACTGTATATCAAGAATCTTTTCAAGGATATTCTTTTAAAGTAATGAAAAATTATCAATATAAAACAAGAAAGTTAGAAGAAACAATAACTTTAAAAAAAGGTGAATATTTTGTTTTAGGGGATAACAGAACATTTAGTTTAGACAGTAGAGTTTTAAAAGGAATAAAGAGAAAGGATATGGTTTATATATTAAAAGAAGGTGAATGATCACCTTCTTTTATATTTTATCAATTCAAATTTAGCTTCTTCTTTTCCGCTTTTATTAAAATAAATAACTTTTGTAACAATAAAATCTCGATTAGGATCAACCCAAATAAAAGCACCTTTTTTCTCACCTTTTTTGTTGTTTCTTATTTGTTTTAATTTTAATGTTTTTATTTTTTCCCCTTCAATTGATATGTTTTCCTCTCCAATATATTGAAAATTAAAATCTCGAAACCCTGTTTTGTATGTAATATCATACTGAACATTGCCACGATTTCCATTTTTCATTTCGTGTTGAATTCTAAGTTGATAGATCACATTATCTAAAATATTTTTATTGATTTCTTTGACACTAGCTCTATCTTTATAACTCATAGAAACTTCTTTTTTATAATAATCAAAATCAGCTTTCATAACAAAATCAGCAAAAGATCCAGTTCGATTCATTACATATTTAACAGGATGATATTTACCTTCTTCATCTACGAAGAAATTACTAATTTCGTGTCTTTCATCTTCGAGTGGAACAAACAATATAGATCCTTTAATCTTAGAATGAGAATCAAGCGTATATAAATCATTTTCTTTATAAAAAGAACGATCCATAAATCCAACGTCATCACCTTTGTAATATGCTTTATATTTGGCGTCAAAAAATTTTGGCATTATATCATTTGCGAATAGATTGCATGAAAATAATCCAGCGACAAGAAAAGATATTATTTTTTTACTTATCATAATTATCCCTTTTGTTTTAACAATAATTATATTATATCAAAAAAAAAGAGAAGCAACAAGTTGCTTCTCTAATTACTTGTTTTTCATAGCTTACCAATGAATGCTATCAGTGTTGTCTTTATTTTCAATGTCGTTATTTGCATTAACAGATTGAAGTTTTTCACCATTTTCTGACTTGACTTTAAATCTTGAAAATAACTCTTTCACTTCACTTTTGTTGTTGAAGTCTTCGATCATAAATTCAATAGAAGTGCTATTTTCTTCTTCATCTTCTAAGAATAATCTTATTTTATCTTTCTTTAAACTTATAGCTTCAAAGTTTAACAAACATAATTCACCATTTTCTTCAAACTCATAAACAATATTATGCGTTTTTGAAGTAGATTGAATATCTGTAACTCTTTCTTTAATAAATGAATCTAGATCATTAGAGACAAAAGAAAATGAAACAGCATAAATTCCCGCAGGTTTTTTTACATAAGAATAGCGAAGACACTTACCTTTTGGTAATGGAAGAAAATTAACAGAAAAGTTTTTAAGATCTTCTGCGTCCATTGTGATTTCTACGTCTTCGTTTCTATCGAAGTCTTTATCTTTTTGTGTTTTACTTGCAATATAAGAATACATACTTTTTACTATTTTCCAAGCAATGCTGCCGTCAATTTGCTTAAAGGACACATCATCGATATAAAGATTAACTTTACCAATTTTTTCTTGAAGTTCAAATCGAATACTTGTAGCTTTTCTATTATACATTTCACTAACAAAACTAACCAATTCATAAGCGACAAAGATATATGCCAGTTTAAATTTCATTAAATATTCCTCTTTTTAATTTTTTGATATTATAACATCAAAGAAAGTTAAAGCCAAGTTGTTTCTTGGCTTTAATCTTTATTTTAAGAAGTTTCTGAGATTTCTGCTTTAATATCTTCTTTTTCTAATGCTTCTGCTTCTCGAATCTCATCAGAACTCGGAGCAATAACCTCAAGCACTTCAACAATTTTACCCAAATCTTTTGAAATTCTCATAGAATCTTCTGCTGCTTGATTCATTAGATTATTATGTTTGGACATATTCTCTAAATAAGTCTCGTTTTCTTGATTAATATTACGTTGATGCGATAGAGCAGTTTGTGTAATAGAATCACAACGTTCTTTAACTTGTTCTGAAAATTCTTCCATTTCATCTTGAATTTTTGATTGGACTTTTTGAGTCATATTCAATGCGATATCAAATGCTTCTTTTTCTAAAGTCGAACGCATAGACTGTGCAATATCTTTTGCCATATCAGTAGCAAGATTTACAAGTTGTGTTCTAGAAGATACATAGGCATTGTATTCCTCTTTAAAGCGATTTAGTGGTTCTTCATTGGGAAAACCGAAGAAGGCTTTAGAGTCTTTTGCATATTTTACTGCAAGCTCAATATTGTCTTCGTCTTCATTTTGAGTGCTACAAAAAGAAACGACATGTTGAAAATCAATAACAATTTCTGTCACTTCACCGTTATCTTCTTCGTGCTTGTGATAAAAAACATTAGGGTTTTGTTTCAATACGTTTGTCATAATTTTTAATCCTCTTTTTTAGTCTATGCGATAATTATACAACAATTTAAATAAAAATAAAAGCTTTTTATGCCTTTTTCTAAATATTATCTTTTTTAATTCGAACCACCGAATAAGAATAATAGTATCAAAAAATTAAATAAAAAACAATAGGTTTATTTGTTAAGAATAAAAAAAATGAACCTAGAAAGGTTCATTTTGTCTTAAACAGGATTCTTTACATTATTCTTCCGTTACATCTTCACGGATTTCTTTTTTCTCGATATCAGTTTTATACTTATCAGCGTCATTAGGAACAAACGCATTTAAGATATCAGCAGCACGAATCATTGTTTTCATAACGCCTTCCATTTGAACAATTTGTTCACTAATTTCATCCATTCTTGATTCAACACGATTCGTAAAGTTTTTGTCACTTTCAACAATGTTTTTATTCATTTTCTCATTTACAGTAACAAGGTTTTTCTGAATTTCGTCATTAACTTTTAATACAGATTCAGAACTTGAAACAATAGTAGATTGCAGAATATGATCAAGCATAGAAAGGTCAATTCGAGTCTTTTCAAATGTTGGGTTTTCCATTAGCCATTTTTCATATTTATCATAAGCTTCTTGAAGACGATCATATTCTTCTTCTTTACAAACTAATCGTGTTCTACGTGAGTTTAAGTAAACAATTTCAATGTGAAATGAATCTTTTGAATTGTTATTTTTTGAACTAGGGAAATTAGTTCTAGTAATAACTGTTACTTCTGAAAATTTAATTGTTGCCTTTTGACCTACTACGTCAGTAATTGTATATTTTAACATTTCTTATTTCTCCTAATATAAACTTTTAAGCTGCTACTTTTTTTGCGTTTAGAACAATTTGAATTTGTTCTTCTGTTAGGTCAAAGTAACCCATTTTATCTTCAAACTCTTTCAAACACTCTGGAATACCATTAGTATAACGTTTAAATGCTTGATCTTTTGTAAATAACTCTAAGTCAATTAATTTACGAATATAAGCATGAAAACGAATTGTATCTTCATTGATAGAATCAGGAAGAGGAAAGAAATTCATAGTCTTATTCAAAGACATCTTCGTCTTTCTTAGTTCTCTCATAAACTCCAATTCAAAAGTGTTCAAGTTTGATTCATTCAACTTCAAACAATGTTTAAACATAGGAATGTTTAAAAGTTTACTGTCAGCAGATTTAATGATTTTTTTCAATTGTCCAATACGAATTTCAGTTTTTTTCATATCTTTGTAAATAGCATGTAATCTATTCGCATATTTGGAAACATCAGAATCTTTTTTTTCAGGAAAAGAAACGATTTCAATATCTTTATTAGAAAGCAAAACCTCATCTAATTCGATAATAGAGTGCTTTTGAAGTGTTGTTGCAAACTGAGTTAATTTGTCAGTATTTTCAGCTTTTTTAACATGAATCTCAATAAGGTGATCTAAATCTAGACCAGATTCACACATATTCAAGTAGTGAAGTTTTAATTCATTGTTAAAAAAAGATTCAGAATATTTGTTTTTATTGATATCTTCATTTTTTTCAAATTTATCAATAGAAACTGAAGCTTGTTTATATAAATTTTCATAGCTTTTTACGGCATTATGGACATCTTTAAATGGTTTCTTAAAAATATCAAATAGGCTCATAGGTTTATCTCCTTAATGTTTGGAAAAGAGAAGGGATAGATCCCTTCTCTTTAAGTTATATTTTAAAACTAATTACTTAACTTTTTTATCTGTTTGAATGTGTTCCATATCTTCAAGAGATCTTTCAATCTCAGAATCTAGCTCATTCAAGTAGTTGCTCTGAATAGTATCACGTCTCTTACGAAGACTTGACATTTGACTACGGTGCTGCTTACGTAGTTTACGAGCTTTATCAGATTCACCGATACCTTCTTTTTCGTAAGAATCAAGAATATCGTCCATTTCTTTAAGACCTTCTGTTTTAAGGTCAAGAACAAGTTCTTTCGTCTTCTGAACAGAATCTTGAAGATCTTTCAGGTTTTTAAGAGACGAAGTAACAGATACTTGGTCAATAAATTGGTTTTGAATCTGTGGTAGTGTCGCTTCAATGTGCTCACTAACAACTGACGCAATGCTTTCATAGATCAAAGTCTGTTCAATGATTTCACTTTGGCTTACAAGCTGTTGAGAAATACGTGTAACAAGCTGTTTACCTTGAATCTCTGTGCTTAGATCATGCTCACCTGATTCTTCCATATATTGAAGTGTACCTTTTGCTTGATTAAGCATTTCAGTAAGGTGAAGCGATTGTTCTTGAAGACCTTGTTTGATCTTATCAACAGAAATACGGTTTTTATCAACATATTCTTGTTTGTTTTGTAGTTCTTTAAAGTGTCGAGTCGCAAAATCTTTAACCGTTTGATTGCGTTTAAGTTGCTTCTCTGCCACGTTAAGTACATTTCCTGCTTTCTCACGAAGGGTTTTAGAAGGAAGGTAATTAACAATTTTTTCTGGTAATGTTTTTTGATGCTGCAACCTGCTTAAATCTGTGATCGTTTCTTCAAGCATTTGAACACTTTCGTCACCTAAATCTTGAATGTGAATAGTGTCTGCAATTTCATTACTGAACTCTTTTGATTGCTTTAAGATACTTTCATAGTTGTTTTTAATTTGATTTAAATCAGCCATACGAACGTATTCAGAACCAACTTCTTCTTTCGCAAGTTCGTTGTTTTCAATTTCTTCGTCCATACGTTTGCTATACTGCTCACCCATACCACGAACCATATCTTCTACTGAACCATTACCACCTTGTGAATGACCTTTGCTTTCAGATTGTTCTGATTTTGATTTTTTACCTGCTGGAATGAATTCGTAATCTTGTTCTGACATAGTTTTCTCCTGTTTAAGTTTGTAAGGTAATTATATATAATATTTAGCCTTTTAGCAAGAGTTTTTTTTCTTTTTTTAAAGTTTTTTTTAATTTTTTAAAATAACCTAAAAGAAAAACTCTTCTCTGAAAGATTTAAGATATTATATATAACTTTAGATAAAGGCACAACATTTTTTTGAAAAAAAAACAGCTCCAGCTCACAATATTTTTATTTTAATATTATAATTCAAAGACTTACAGACAAAAAAAAGAAGAGTTGGACTCTTCTTTTTGTATAAAATGATTGTTTTTCGATTATGAATAGTAACTTCTAAAATTTGTTTTTGTTTTAAGAACGTTAATTTTCACTGGTTTACCACGTTCGCTGTCAATAAATTGAAAATCAACCTTGTGACCAAATTGAGCAAAATAGCCTAATAGGATATCCATAGAAAATTTGTCTTGTTTCAATGCTAGAAGATCAGAAACTCTTGGTTGTTTAATTTTAAGTAGTTCAGCGATCTCTCTTTGTTTTAGACGCTCTCTTTTAACGATGTTTTTAATAGCTTTCATAATTGCAATTTTATTGTCATCATTCATTTTTTTATCTTGCATAATTGTCATTTTACTTCTCCTAGTTAAGTTTATATTTTTTGTTTTAAACATTATTGTTTTATTTTATATATTTCTTAGATAATCTAAATTGAAAATTAATTTCATTTTTTTTATATATATTTTTCAGAACACTAAAATAAAAAACTTCTTTTCCGTTAGCTTAAACTGCATTATTTTTTTTATTTCTTATGTATTCAGCATAAGTAACTAGAAATTAGAATATATTATAAAACTTATTCTAAAGCTGTCAACTGAAATCTTGTAATAAAACAACATAAATCACATTACGATTATTGACAAAAATCAAAATCAAGACATAAATCACTGAAAAACATAAGAAAAAAATAGAGAAAAAAGTTTATTTAGAAATATTTAAATAAAAGTCAACTTTTATTTGGATATAAAATATTATTTAAAATAAAAAAAAGCACCTTAAAAAAAGTGCTTTTGTAAAAAGATTTTTTAGATTATTAGTAATCGGAATCTTCACCACTGTAATATCCATATCCTTCCATATTAACGCCTTCGAAAGATACAGAGTCTACTTCAAAATCATCTTGTTCTTCTAATCTTCTTTTTCTAACAGGACTAATGTAATCTTTATCTTCAATGATCCTTACCATCTCATCAATCATTTCTAATTCTTTTTTAGTAAGAAGTTTGATTTTCTTTTCAACTTCTTCATCTGTAAGTTGAATTCCTTTAGATTTGACCTCAAACCCATCTTCAAGATTAACACCTTTCATCTCTTTTTCGATAACTTTAAGTTCTTCGTCAGTTGGTTGTTTATTCCATTTAGTCATATTTTTCACCTCTATAAATAATATCAGTCAATACTATCACAAGAAAAGAACAAACACAAGTATTTTAATACTAATTAAAAAAAATATTTTTAAACTTTTCTCATTTCTTCATAAAATTGAACTAACTCATTACCAGTAATATCAATTTCATAACCTCTCTTCCTTTTTAAAATTTGCAAAGATTCAGGATTATTTTTTAAACCAGAGACAACACTAAAATAATCTTGCCCTTTAAATTTAACAACCATTTTATTACTTTGAAGGAGTTTTTTGATTTCTTCATATATATGTTTGTTTTCCATTAGACAATAAGTAATAAGTGAAGGTGTCCATTCTTGCTCTATATTATCTATATAAACTCTTTTCTTATTAATAGTCATTTTTCTCAATTCTTTTTCTGTATTTTTATTTAAAAAGGTTACTACTATGTCTTCTATATTAGTATGACCATCTTCTCTCTCCGCAGAAGCAACTTTTTTAGAACCTTCATATATAGAAGTCTTAAATCCAGTTTCACCTATTTTCTCTACAAAAGAGACTCTGTAATTTTTAAATCTTATAAACATATATCAATACCCTGTTAATTTTTTAAAAAGAATATCATAAAATAAGATGAAACTCAAACTTTTTGTTTTTATATAAAATAAAATAAAAAAAAATATAAAAATGCTTGAATTATCGCTTGATTTAAAAAATCTGTTGTAGTAATATGTATAAACATTCAAGTCACGAGGAGAAGTTTATGTTTTCAAAAAAACTAAAAATGTTCATGGAAAAAACGAAAGAGAATGCGTTAAGGAATAACGTTAAAGAGTTTTCATTAGAAATGCTAATAAGCGAAATCCTAAAAGACGAAGCTGTCATTAGTCTATTAGAAAACAATAAGATCCCTACTATCAACCTAACAAGGGATATCACAATGGCAGTTGAAGATTACATCAGTAAAATGTCATTAAATGAAAAAGTTCAAGAAGCAAAATTTGATCTAGCGATTGCAGATGTTTTATCAAGAGCCTCACTAGACATAAAGAAACATCGTTCTTCTGATAACGTAGAATCAACTGCACGAGAAATTTCAGAATACAATATTTTGGCGGCTGTCCTAATGTCAGAAAAAACATTATCATTCGGAATCTTCAGTTCTTACGGAATCAGAAGAGGGATATTCATGGAACAAATGGAGTCAAATCAAGAGTCTCCATCAGATTATTCTCAACAAATGCCTCAACAATCTCAAGAAGAAGATGATGAAAAAGTTCCAGGTCTTCTTGTTAACTTAAATGAAGAATATAAAGCAGGTCGTTTACAGCCAATGATTGGTCGTGAAAATGAAGTTCATGATATGGCGACTGTTTTGGCAAGAAAAACTAAAAACAACCCTATTATTACAGGTAAGCCTGGTGTAGGTAAAACAGCAATTGTTGAAGGTCTAGCTTCTAGAATTGTCGAAGGAGATGTCCCAGAAGCTCTTCTAGGCAAAGAAGTTTACAGCCTAAACATTGGTGCTCTATTAGCAGGAACAAAATACCGTGGTGATTTTGAGAAACGTGTAATGGGTCTTATGAAACAAATGAAAAATCCTAAATGCATCGTATTCATTGACGAAATTCACACTATTCTAGGTGCAGGTAGTTCTAGTGGTGGTGCAGTAGATATGGCAAACTTGTTAAAACCATACCTAACAAGTGGCGAAGTAACAATTATTGGTGCAACAACAGATGAAGAATACACGCAAATATTCGAAAAGAATGGTGCGTTAAGTCGTCGCTTCAATGAGATTAAAGTTAAAGAACTAGGTCAAAATGAAACTGTTCAACTATTATATGGTATTAGTTCTACATTCTCTGATTATCATGGACTTTCTTATGAGGAAGGTGTTATGGAAGAAATTGTTACATTAAGTGCAAGATACTTGGCAACACAACAATTCCCTGATAAAGCAATTGATCTTCTAGATCAAACGTCAGCAGAAGTTAGAATCAAGCAAAATGAGAATAAGCTTGTTACTCGTAAAGATGTTCTAAGTGTTGTGTCTAGAAGAGCAGGTGTTCCAGTAGACTCTATGGAAGACAATGAGACAAATAAAGTAATTTTAGATTTAGAAGAAAAACTAAAAGAAAATGTATTTGGTCAAGATGGCGCAATTGAAAAAGTTTCAGAAGCCATGATGCTATCTTATGCAGGTCTTAAACGAGAAAATAAACCAATTGGTTCTTTCCTATGTGTAGGTCCGACAGGTGTAGGTAAAACAGAATTGGCTAAAGTTCTAGCGAAAGAACTAACAATGCCATTAATTCGTTTTGATATGTCAGAATATATGGAAGAACAAGCAGCAGCGAAACTACTAGGTTCTCCTGCAGGTTATGTAGGTTATGATGACGGTGGTCTGCTATATAAAGAATTACGTAGCCAGCCTTACTCAGTAGTTCTGTTTGATGAATTCGAGAAGGCTCACCCTAAAATCTTCAATGTATTTCTACAGATTCTTGACGAAGGCATCATTAAAGATTCACAAGGTCATGATATTGATTTTAGAAATACAGTTATTTTATTCACTTCGAATGCAGGTGTTAAAACAACAGCTTCTGAGAAAAACTCTATTGGCTTTGGTGCTGATCATTCAGCTAAACACGATATAGATATGGAAAAAATCAAAGCTTCATTTGCACCAGAGTTTAGAAACCGTTTAAGTGATACATTAGAATTTAAACCGTTAAAAGAAGATTCAATCAACTTTATTGCGACAAAAGCGATTAAAAACTTGGGAGATCAATTGTTTGTTTCTAAAGGTATTCAAATGAAGTTCAGCGAAGAAGTGGCAGAGTTTATTGGTAATGCTGGTTTTGATCCTGCAATGGGTGCTCGTCCGATTGAGCGTAAAGCAGAAGAACTAATATCTAAACCATTAGCAAGAAAAATCCTTATGGAAGGTATGAGTAAAGGTGACAAGATTACAATTTCTAAAAGAAAAGGTAAAGAAGAATTGTCGTTTAGAGCTACTGTTTCAAAGAACAAGTAAATAGATAATAAAAAAGACCGCTTTGCGGTCTTTTTTTTTGTTTTTAAAGTCTTATATTATCTTGGTTTAAATTGAGATTTATTTTGAAGCTTTTCAACACCTTCAACAAGTATTTTTATTTTTTCTCCAACTTCTGTGTCATATGCTTTTAAATCAACAGGGATAACTTCTTTTAAAGACTCTTTAAAATCAGAAAGCTGAGAAGCATTAAGAATCTTATTATCTTTCATTGCTACCGATAATTTTTCAATAAGCTCTGATTGTGTTTCACCAACACCAATTTCAATATTTTTCATTTGTTCTAATATTTCTTTTTTGTTTGTCGATGTGATTTCAAAAAGATTATTTTCATATTCATTTAAAAATTCAATTGGTGGTATTTCAATATTTGCACCTTCAAAAACAATATTTGGAGTGTCTAAATCATTATAATCACTAATAGCAGCAACAAGATTCATAACTTCATTTTTATTGGCATTATCACCTAATTGTTGTTTAGCAACGTCAATAATAGTTTGACCAGATTCTAATGTAATTCTTAAATTTTCTTTTTCCATAATAAAATCAGAAATATCAGAATTTTCCTGAACTTCTTTTGCGACTGCTGCAATTTCTTGTGTCGCTTGTAACGAATCAACATCAAAACCTTGAATATTCAACATATCAGGAGCAATATCTTTTGTTAAATCAACAACGTTTTTAGCTGTTTCTGGAATATCTACGCTTGCAAATACTTCAATAGCTTCTTTCACATTTAAGTCAGCAATAGGTGGCATTGGTGTAGACATAACATCTAAAGCTTCATGACCTAAGAATGCAACAACAGCAGCAGAGGCAGCAATGGAGAATACATTTTTAGCACCTTTAAAGATTTTACTATTAGATAATGATTCTGGAACATTGAATGATTTATTAAAATTATCAATTCTATTTGTCATTTTTGAAATCAAAGAAGAAAATACGCCTTTCTCACACATCATACCTATAGATTTAGCAGCGATTTTAGAGCCAGTTTGACCTTCTGTATCTAAACATAAAGTACTTCTGTTTATCCCTAGTGTTTGTGCTTTTGGAAATTCTTTTCTAAATACATTAACAGTTGCATTTGAAATAGCCCTTTCTCTATCTTCTTTCCAATGAAGTGATTTTCTTGCGCTACGGTCAATAGCCATATCAACAGCATATTCAATATCTTCATTATTTTTTGCAACTTTATTTAAAGTTTTAGGATCAAAATAAGATTGCAACATAAAAAATGAAAGACCATGATCTGTTTTGTTTTTTAATCTATTATATCTTTTATTTTTTGACAAATCTTCATTGCTATTTTCTAATTCAGAAATTTCTTTTAAATTTTCATTATATTCATTTGCAAATTCTGTTTCTAGATTTAATTTATCATCTTCATCTAAATAACGATTAAGCACAATCGTCTTCTTTAAATAATCAACAAAATCAAAACTTTTACTTTCTGCCAATTGTTGAATGTCTTTTTCTTCGAACGGTAATCTTGATTTTCCAATTCTTTTAATTGCCTCTTCAAGTAATTTTCTATTTTTTTCGACAGTATTATCCATTTTTTAATTCCTTATAAATAAAACAACTTTTATATAAATATTTTATCATAAAAAAGAATAAAAAAAAGGTTGCTTGGTAAGCAACCTTATTTATTTTAGAAAAAGCCTAATGGATTAATAGAATCTTCAACTTTTTTTTCTTTACATTTTATAAGAGAAAGTCCTTCAGATCTTATAAAATCTTCGAGATTCATTTTAGAAGCGAATAACAAACGATTATTGGCTCTTACATAAAAATAAAAGTTATCATTAATTGTTAGATTTCTTGTTAAGTCAATTCTTGTCGCAGATGCAACAACCATACACACTGCTGCTGCTTGTTTAACTTCTACTTTGTCTAAACCCAAATCAACTTTTGTATAAGTTAAAGCTTTTGATATTGAATATCGTTCAAGATCAGATTTTTTAATCATACTAGATCCTTTAAAATATTCAGTAATATCATTTTCTTCTTCATATTTTACAAGTGGCAAGGTTAAGTGAACAACATCATTTTTCTTAAAATGCTTAAATCTCATTGGGTGATCTAATAATTTAACAGGTATTTCTTTTTCAGAAACATACACTTCAAAACCTTCATTTTTTATGTTTAATTTTATAAGGTCATGATTTTCATTTTTATCTTTCATTCTATAGATATCAACACCTTTATGAATACCAGCAGCAATGTTTTCAGAATTAACGTCTTGAATTTCTACAAAAACAGCTTTCTTTTTAAATTCAAGAGCTAATGCTATAACTGTTGCAATAGCGTAATCACCATTTAAATCAAGACTAATATCAAATTCATCTTTAAGCCATTTTTTAACTTCACTAGGGACACCATCTTTTAAATGGAGTAAATCACCAATTTGAGAAATATCCCCTAAGAAATTATTTTCAAAAAAATCAATAGCAGACTTTGTAAAATTAATGTTATCAAAATTATCTTCAATAAAATGTTTAATCTTGCCCATAGGAACTTGCGTTAGTTCTCTTTTCATTCGTTATTCTCCTGTTTAACTCATTAAATATGAAAGCGATTTATTATGAAGGAAAAACTCTTCTAAGTAAAGTATTTTTATATATCTATTACTTAATGAGAATGTTATTTCTTTTGGAATATAATTTTCTACTTCTTTTCCATCTAAAACTAATCTTGGTGTTCTAAAATTTACATCTTTTAAAGTAATATGAAGCTTGCTTTTTTTATCAAGTATAAAACTATTTAAACGATGTTTGTTGACTGTTGCATTAATAGGAGCAACGCCAACACATTCAGTCCCTATAGGAATGATAGAATTAGTAATGTTTCGATAGTATGCAGTAGATCCTGTTGGAGTACACATCAAAATGCCATCACCGTCGAGATAATCATTTGTATCACAAAACATAGGATGTTTTTCTTTTTCAATACATAAATTAAATCTCATACAGCGTGGAACTTTTCTTTCAGTTAATGCATCTCCAAAAGCAAAATCTTCAAATTTTTCACCTTTATCACTAATTGCTTCAACTTTAATCATAGGCATTAATTCAATTTGAAAGTTATCTTCTTCAATATTTTTTAAAGAGTTAGATAGAAAAGAACCATCAGAATTAATGATATTTTGCATATGAAAACCAACAGTTCCACCATTAATAGGAAAGAAAGGTTTTCCTTCATCTTTGTATTTAGCAACTTGCTCTGCTAATGTGCCGTCACCGCCAAGAACTAAAATATAATCAGAATCCTTAACATTATCAACTAAATTAAAATGTTTTTGTATTGCTTTATATTTAGCTAAATTGCGATCTGCATTGAATCTCGTGATATCAATAAAGAACTTTTTCATTGTAAATCCTTATTTTTTTTAACAAATCCAATTATATCAAAAAAAACACCTAAATACAAATGAAATAATAAAAAAATATTACATATATTTTGTGATAAAAAACATAAAATTGTAACAAATTTGTTAAAAAAGATTGACACAAATCAAGAATAGGTTAATATAAAAACATATATCTTTATTAAGCATTTAATTTAAGATATATATCTCCTATTTTTTGTTATTTTTATTATTTATTAGATAGCTCAGGCTATCTATTTTTTTTATTTAAAGTGCTTGATTTATTCTTTTTTTTAAAATATAATGAGATCACTATATGTCTTATTAGAAACTAATCAATAAAGAGGTAAATAAAATATGGCTAAAGTGCAACAAAAAAACAAGTATGAAAGTTTTGACCAAATGTTCAGACGTTTCAAGCGTTTGGTAGATGAAGAAAAAATTATACAAGAAGTAAGAGATCGTAAGCATTATGAAAAACCTAGTGTAAGACGTAAATTAGAAAAAGCTGCTGCTTGCAAGCGTCACCAACGCAAAGTTCAAAATGAAAAGAATGCAAGGCTTCGTCAATACTAATTGTAGTTGAGCAAAAATTATGATAAAATAAACCTCCACCCAGGAGGTTTTTTTATGAAAGTAAGCAAAATGCATTTGTCTTTAATAACAGAAATAAAGATAAATTTTGGAATCTTAATGCTTGTATTGATGGGGATGTTGTTTTCTTTATCTTATCCAGAAAATAATAATAATCATATTAAAGATTTTAATTTATCAATTATATTGTTCATATTCGTTCCTACATTAATGATTATAATGACAAATAAAAAAGAATATAGAAATCATAAATTGGAACTGATTAATTACATATTAATAAATTCGAACTTTTTATTCTTATCATTATCTTTACTTTCAATCATTGGTTGGACAATGAATATTAATTACAAATTAGAAGATATTTATGTTTATAATTCAATATTTCAAATAATGATGTTCTCTGTCTATCTAGTTAAAACAATAAATCCAGAAGATTATATGACTACAGCAAGAAGTGATATACTTGTTAAAAATAGCTTTTACAAAAAGAAAGGTTTAAACCATAAAGCAATGGCGTTAATTGACAACAAATATATAGAAGAAAATAAAACAACAGTAGCCCATGAAGCAGGTCATTTATTATTTTTATTACCTTATTTGGATGAATCACAAACCGATTTTGTAGCAAGCATTGTTCCTGACACTAGTTGCAAAGGTTTCGTTTCAACAAATTTATTCAAAACAGTAGAAAAAAAAGAAGAACTAGAAAAAGCGATGTTATTTTCTTTGGGTGGAGTTATAGCAGAGAAAAAAGATACAACAGTAATCGAAGAAACAGGAAGAATTAGCGATATGAGTAAATATCATAATTATGCAATAAAATATTTAGCAAATGGTTTTTTAAGCGAATATGTTTTTATAAAAGAATTATCTGACGAAAATAATAAGTATTCAAAAGAGGTGTCAAAAATAAATGAAGACAATATTTTAAGACTAAAAGAAAAAATAATAAAAGAAGGCGAGCTTTTTTTTGACAACAATAAAGAAATCTACACAGAAATAAAAAATATCTTAATTAAAAAACATTTTATTTACATAGAAGATATGATAGATTTAAAACAGAAAATAAAAAGGGTTTAATATATGAAAATAATAGTTTTTATATTAACAATAACCGTTCTTTTCTTTATTTTGAAATATAAAAGAACAAAGAACAGAAATGAAGAGTTAGAGAAGAAATTAGAAAAACGAACAGAAAAAGAAATCCTGAATGTCGATTTAAACTCAAGTGATAAGAAATTTTTTCAAAAAATTTTTAACAAGAAAATAGAGTATTTGTCTTTTGTAAAGAAAATAAAACATTATGAGTTTATATATTCTCGTGGAGATTTTTTCTTTGGAGGAAAAAATGAAAATTATGATGTCATAAAAATACGATTAAAGAAAATAAAGGTAAATGGAGAATCATTGTTTAACATAGACGTCTTTGCTTGGGAGGATAAATTATCGTTTGAAAGAGAAGAAAAAGCTGATAAACAAATAATAGAAGTGTTAACAAAAAAAGAAATATTCAAACAACAAGTTTTGCTTACATTAGATAATTTTTTTGTTTCTCTTAATAAAAAAGAAAAAGAAGTTGAAGAAATAACTATAGATAACGAATGAATATATAATAGTTAATAGAAAAAATAAACATAAGCTCCCTTGAAAATTGTTAAATATTTGATAGATTAAATATTAAGATAATCAAGAAAGGGAGTTTTTTTATGTCTTACATTTGTATTTATTCTAAAAAAGGTAAATTAGAAACAATAGAAGATATCGACATTGAATTAGACTATTATCTTTTCATGCTTAGAGAAAGCGAAAAAATGGAATGGTCAAAATTAATAAATAAAAAAACAGGTGAAATGATAGAAGAATATCACAATTTCAAAACAATAAATCCAATGTTTTTTAATTTAAACTTAAATAAAAAAGACTTTCCTGAAACAGAAAGTTTTATATTATTGAATAAACATAAAGTAAAATGGTTTATTTATTTGATATCAAGATATTCAAAAAATAAAGAAACTTTGATAGAAGAGATTAAAAAAAACACAAAAAAAATTCATTCAAAAAAATCTTTTGAAGACGGTTTCTTTATACCAAAAGATCTAATAATGATAGATAGAAAAAAAATAAAAGAAATCGTTGAGTTATTGTTTTTAGAATTCAAGGAAGAAGAATATAGAATAAAAATATTGAAAGATTTTTTAGATCTAAAAGGATATGAGTTAAAGGTAGAGAATTTATTTTTAAACTAAGGAATTAAAATAATATGAAGTATAAATCTTTATTATGTTTAACAATAGGCTATATATTTAATGCAAATGCTTTGACAGTAGAAAAATTGACGAACGATTTTAGTAAAAACTCAGCAACAGTAACGTCAGTATCTGAAAAATTTGCTGACGAGGTCAGAGTTCAAGAAATTGAGTCAAGACAATCTATAAGTAAAATTCTAGAAAAAAATTGTAAACAAGAAATAGAAATTTTTTGTTCTAATGAAGTAGATACTTATAAATGTTTAAAGAATAATTTTAATCTTACGACAGGACAATGTAATAAAATATTAAAAGTTGAATTTAAAAAAGGTATATCTTATGGTCGATTAAGTATACACGACTTAAAAGTGACTAAAGATACAAAATTATTAAAAAATGAAGAATCACTTAATTTCAGACTGGCAACATACAAAACAAAAAATGTATTTGATTATCGTGGTCTGAGATTTAGAAAAGGTTTTTTTCAAGCGAGAAATTACAATTATGAAGATTACAATGGTCAATTTGTAGTATTTTCAGGAAAGCCGAAAACAATATTCAAAGACGCCTCTGGAATTTCTTATAATCCTTATTTACAGAAAGGTCCCTTCTTTTTTGACGAAAAAGGGAATGTAAAAATAGGGACATTAAACCAAGAATATGAGTATAAAAAACATGTTTACTTGAAAAAAGGTTCAATTGTAGTATTTAATGATGACAGGACATTAAAACAAGGTATATTGGGAAGGTCAGTTAGAATAGGTCGATGTGGATATTTATCTGGGATGGAAATATCCGAAGAAATAATCGCTGAATGTGTGGAATAGATGACTATAATAAGAGAAAAAAGTATTGCAGAGGCTATTATTGATTTAGTTCCAAATCAAGGGTCTTTCAGCAAAATAACAGAAAATCATATAAAATCTGAAAATGAAAAATTTACTTTTTTTATTTTTGACGATTTAAGCATCTTAAAAGTAAAAAAAGATTACTCTAAGGCTTTTGTATCAAAATCTAGGTTTTTGGACTCTGTAGATTTTGAAAAAATTAAATATAAAAAATCATTGTTTAGAAATAAAAACAAGACAATGGATTTAATAGAAAAAAGGATATCACTAGAAAAAGGAGATGAAATTTATTTTTTATCGATAACAATAAACCCAGATAAAATATTAAAATTTGGAATAGAAAGAATTTATCTAACAACGGATAACTTAAATTTTGTAAAATCACCTTCTGGAAAAACTAAAGAAATACATGTAAAAAAGTTAAAAAAAATATTGTCTTATTTTAATATAGATTTAGAAATATTAAAAACACAATTAAAAGAAAAAGAAAATAAAGAAAAAAGGTTTTCAAATTATGAAGATAAAGCAGAAGAAATGCTAGATTTTTTAAAAAAAGAAGACTAAAAGTTTAAATAACAATCAAACGACAGGGATACAACTTGTCGTTTTTTTATTTAATGATATAATACACTACGAAATAAAATAAAAATAACATTCAAGGAGATAAAATGAATAAGAGTTTAAAAGATTTAGATAAAGACCTATATGAAGCAATAGAAAAAGAAAAAGAAAGACAAGAAATCCATATAGAATTAATAGCATCTGAAAATTACACCTCAAAAGCAGTAATGGAAACACAGGGTTCTTGTCTAACAAATAAATATGCAGAAGGCTATCCCCATAAAAGATATTATGGTGGTTGTGAATATGTAGATATAGTTGAAGATTTGGCAATAAATAGGGCAAAAAAACTTTTTGGTTGTAATTTTGCGAATGTTCAACCACATTCAGGTTCACAAGCAAATGCAGCAGTATATCAAGCACTTTTAAAGACAGGTGATACAGTTTTAGGAATGAAACTTGATCACGGTGGTCACTTAACTCATGGGTCTGGTGTAAACTTTTCAGGTAAAAATTATAATTCAGTAGGTTATGGGATAGATTCTGAAGGAAAATTAGATTATGAAGAAATAAGAGAATTGGCATTAAAACATAAACCTAAAATGATTATAGCAGGTTTTTCTGCATATTCTGGTATTGTTGACTGGGCGAGATTTAGAAAAATTGCAGACGAAGTAAATGCTTATTTAATGGTAGATATGGCTCATGTGGCAGGATTGATAGCTGCTGGGTTATATCCATCACCATTCCCTTATGCGGATGTAGTTACGACAACTACTCATAAAACACTAGCAGGTCCTCGTGGTGGTTTAATATTAATTCCAAGTGATGAATCTATTGCAAAAAAAGTAAATTCAGCAATTTTCCCTGGAATCCAAGGTGGTCCTTTAATGCATATAATAGCAGCAAAAGCAGTAGCCTTAAAAGAAGCAATGTCAGAAGAGTTTGTCGAATATCAAAGACAAGTATTAAAGAATACAAAAAAAATGACAGAAGTATTTAAAGAAAGAAATTTTGACATTGTATCTAATGGATCTGATAATCATCTTTTCTTATTAGATTTAAGAAACAAAAACATTACAGGCAAAGAAGCAGAAAAATTATTAGGTGAAGCAAATATAACAGTTAATAAAAATAGTGTTCCTGATGATCCACAATCTCCCTTTGTAACTTCGGGATTAAGAATTGGTCTTCCTGCTGTTACTAAAAGAGGTTTTAAAGAGCTAGAGGTGGAAATAATAGCAAATGCAATAGCAGATATTATTGAAAGCAGAGACTTAGAAACAATTGAAAGAACAAAAACAAAATTATTAAAACTTTGTAAAACATATCCAGTATATTAAGAAAAAATATAAACAAAAAGACCTTCGGGTCTTTTTTTTTATTATTTAAATGATAAATTATAAAAAAAGGAGAAATGTTTTGGCAAGTGAATATACCCATAGACTAAATAAGATAGAATCTTTTAAAGAAATACAAAATGATATATTAGTAGAAACAGAGCATTATGAGTATTTGTTTGAAGAAAGATATAAAGCTTCTTTAAAGAGTTTATTGTCAAAAATATTATTTGATATTGATAAAGAAGACGTTTTTCAATTAGGAATATACTTGAAATCAATAGGTGTAAGACAATTTTTAGAAGTCCTTAAAGAAGAATTGTCAAAAATAGATGAAAAACAAGCATTCTTAAAAGATTTTGATTTGGAAGAAAATAAAAATGAATCTATTAGGTTGGAATCTGAAATAGAGTTATTGATATCTAAGAAAGAAATATTGAGAAAAAATTTTGATTGTTATCCGACTGAGATAAGAAAGACATTAGAAAAAATATTTGAGAACGATTTAGAAATAAACGACCAATTGATAATAGAAGATATTAAAGAAAATATATCTTGGAAATATTCCTTAAATAAAAAAAAGCGAGAAGTAATAAAAGCAATAAAAAAATATGAAAGAATCATGGGAGAAAATGCTCTATTAACAGATGGTTTTGATTTTTATTTAGAATATGAGTCTTATAATTATTTAGAAAAAGAGATTGATGAAATATCAAGTAAAATACTAAAGCTTAAAAATGACTTAAAATCTTTAAGACAAGAAAAAGATATATATAGAGAGGATATAAAAGAAATAAAAAGATTGGATAACTTCGAAAAAATAAAATCAAAATCAATAAAAAGTTTTGTAGATTTTTCATTAAAGATAAACAATATTAATTATTACATAGAAAAAATTTTAACTAAACATAATGACAATGAAAAAATGAAGACTTTAGTAATAAGTGAGTTGCATGATCAATATTTTAAAAATTATTTGGAATATTTTAAAAAGATAGAAGAAGATATTGATAAAGAAATAAAATTTTTAGAACAAGAATTAAAATATATTGCTTTTACAAAAATGGATAAAATTGAATCACCTTATATATCAAACATAGGTTATTTCGAAAATAGACTTTTAGGTTATAAAAAATTAAAAACAATGTTTTATTCTTTTTTTTCGAATAAAAAAATCATAAAAACAGATGTTTTTGAAGAATTTGATGAAAAAAATAAAGAAATTTTCAAAGGCACAATGTTAGGTGAGTTTTTTGCTGAAAAATCAGCATTTAAAATATTCAACGAAAAAGAAAAAAATAAAGTTTTAAAGGAAGTTGATTTTATACTAAAAAAGAATAACAAAGAAAAATAGTTATAAATAGGTAAAAAAAGAACTTAATATTATAATGTTATAAAAAATTTAATAAAAAAATATAGTTTTAAACTTTTTTAAAAGTCTTTATTTGCCTTATTTTAAAGGAATATAAAAATGCAAACACTTGCATTTTTATTCATAAAGTTCTAAAAATATTTATAATAAAGGGATTTTTAATCCTTTGACAAGGTTTGAGATAATAGTATCATTTATTTTAGAAAAAGATAAAAGGAATTTTACATTCAAAACGGTCTTGGGATACGACAATTAGAAGAAAGAAAGTAAAATTAGTAGTGTATAAAGTAATCAATAAAAAATAAAAAATTAATAATAACATTTTATAAAAATGGCAATAAATTAAAGAATAAAAAAATTGTTGTATTCAATAATACCTGAGAGTGTTCGAAGAATAAAAGGGCATCATGAAAAAAATATTATTGACAATAATTGGTATAGCAACTCTTTCTGGTTGTACTGATTTAGATAGCGATAAAGTCGCTTATATAGAAGGGAAAGAAGAAATAGACTTCATAATAGAAAAAGATTATTATGCTTGTGGTGAAGAAGAGTTTTTCTATATAGAAAAAGGGTCTTCTACAAACGTAGTTAATTTTATGTATGGAAATTATTCAACTAGCTTGTCTGAAAAGCCTTCAATATCAGAGAGATTGTATTCGGACGGAATTTACAAGTTAACATTTAAAGGTGAAGCAGTAGATGTTGCAATAGGTCAAGAAGTCATTTTAAAAGATTGTAAAAAAACATAAAAAAAGAAAGAGCATTGCTCTTTATATACACACGTTGCATACATATTTTCGAAAGTGTGTATCTATTTTCAAGCAATAAAAAAGCCCGTAGACACGGGCTTAATTCAGTCAATCGGAATATACACATTTTTACTATATACTCAATAAATTTCTTTTTTTATTTAAACCTCTATACCTAAATCCTTTAATTCAGCCTTAAGACCTTTAATTAAGTATTTTTCTAAATAAGAAGTTTTTCTAATTTTTTCACCTTCTTGAAGTTTAGCTTCAATCAAAAGATTGATTAAACAATTAGTATAGTCAGACGTATTAATTGAAGATTGTTGTCTCATTCCTTCTGTAACAAATTTATTTTTTTCTGGCAATTGATTAAGTAATTTTGTTATTTTGTCATCTTTCTGGATAACATTGACTTCTGCTTCTACTTTTTCTATTTTTACTTCTTTCTCAATGACAGGAGCAACAACAGTTTCGGAATTATTTTTTTGAGATAACTCTTCACTTTTTGAAGATAAATCAATATTTTGTCTATCTTCTTTTGATAATCGTCTATTCGAACTTAATTTATTTAACTTTATTTTCTTTGTCATTTCATTATTCCTCTAAAAGTTTAATTATATCTTTTTTCAATAGATTGCATTCAAAATTAGATATTTCATTATCAACAGAAAAAGCAGTTAAACCATTAACCTGTGCATCCGAGTATACTTTTCTATGTTTTGTATAAGCATTTAACAATGGTGCATCTTCCAAGAAATTAATTTCTTTCAAGTATTCCATAGCAATAGATTTAGATCTATCATTGGCATGAGTAGGTAAATCAACAAACATTGTTCTAACAATAGCTTCTGAATTGAATCTTTTTTGAGTTTTTGTTAATAGTCTTTTTATGCTTGGTAATGTCTCCAAGTCATTTTGAACAGGTGTAACAGGGATTATAATCAAACTTGCTGAAATATAGACTTCACGAAGAGCTTCTCCGTCAGTGCCTGGTGGATCAATTATAGTGATATCGTATTCTTTTATTGAATTACTAATTGCGTCATAGAAATTATCTTTATCATATTCTGTAGCAATGTTTATTTTGGATATTTCATATCCTTCTTCAATAAGTTGATCTCTTCTTTCTACCCAACGCAACATAGTTCCTTGTGGATCAAAATCTAAGATATTAACAGTTTGTCCTAAATCCGCAAATATTTCTGCAAGGATTTGGTTTTGAGTGGTTTTCTTACTTCCGCCTTTTTCAGTTGCGAAACTAACAACTATTCCTTCTGACATTTAATACTCCTAATTTAATTACATTAAAATAATTTAAAAAAGATCTTATCATCGAAAAATATAAAAGACAATATTTGAATTAAAAAAAATAAAAAAAAGCTTTTTTTTAATTAAATTGTTGTTATAATGTAAAAACTGTATTTAATAGCTGGAGAATAATAATGGATAAAAGTTTTGAATTCGATTTTAATCTATTTGAAATGTCATTAATTTTAAACAAATTTACAGAAGAAGGTTCTTTGAAAGAAAAAATAGTTTTTCCTATGAGTTATACTTATTTAATAGATAAAGATCTCTATGACGAAAAGAAACAAATGAACTATAAAAAAGATATCTTTGCTTACACATTAGATTTGCATTCTCCGATATTAAAAAATGATCAAGAAGTGTCTTTAAAAGATTTTAATGACAAAGAAATCCTTTCAATAGTAAAAGAGACTCTTTTCTTGGAAGAAGCATTTGACAGACAGGTTTTAAAGTTAGAGCCAATTTTCAGTGAAAATTATTTGGTTTTAACCCACAGTGTAAATAAAGAACTTAGGGATTGTATAAAAATAAAAAAAATTCTATAGTTTGAAAAAAAATGGTTTATTTAAATGCTTAATGTGTTATAATAAATACTATAATATCAAAGGAGATAAGAATGAACCATTACCACGGTAAAAAATCAAAATACAAAAACAAAAAAACAATTGTAGGCTACATAACCAATTACGAAGTAGCTCAAGAGATGATTAAGAACGATCTTGTTGGTGAAAAAGATTATTATCATCATGTGGTAACTGTTAAAAATAATGAAGGTGAAGAATCTTCTCATGTGTTAAGACAAAAAACAGAAGAGGCTATGCATGAAGTAGGAACTTATGTATCTTTTAATTACTACCCTGCAAAAGAAGCAAAGCAACAAGGTCTGAGCACAATGATTGAATGGAAATCATTTGTAAGAAAGTATACACCTGAAGAACTAGCGGCATTCTCTGCAAACTCACAGCAAGAAGCAAAGAAAAAAACTAGTCCAACAAAAAATGAACAACGTAAAAATCGTCCATTTAGAAGAAACTAAACAAAATTAAAATAAAAAAGACTCCATCAACGGAGTCTTTTTTGTTGTCTATAATTCAACAATTAAAGGTTTTCTGTAAACGTTCTTCTGATTACATCTTGTTGCTGTTCTGGTGTAAGAGAATTAAATCTTACCGCATAACCTGAAACACGAATAGTTAATTGTGGGTATTTTTCAGGATGTTCAACAGCATCAAGTAATGTTTCTCTGTTTAAAACATTAACATTTAAATGTTGACCGCCTTCAATATCTTGTTCATGGTGGAAGTAACCATCCATTAAACCAACTAAATTATTAATTTGTTGTTCATCTGATTTTCCTAATGCATTTGGAACAATGGAAAATGTGTAAGAAATTCCATCTTTTGCATGTGCAAATGGAAGTTTACCAACAGAAGTAAGTGAAGCAACTGCACCTTTTTCGTCTCTACCGTGCATAGGGTTAGCACCAGGAGCGAATGGTTGTCCAGCTTTACGTCCATCTGGAGTAGTGCCTGTTTTCTTGCCATAAACAACATTTGAAGTAATTGTTAAAATAGATTGTGTAGGAATAGAATCTCTATATGTAGGATATTTTTTAATTTTATTCATAAATCTTTCAACTAAATCACAAGCAATACAATCTACACGAGGGTCATTGTTACCAAATTTTGGATAATCACCTTCAATTTCAAAATCAACAGCAATGCCATCTTCATTTCTTATAGGTTTAACAGTAGCATATTTAATTGCAGATAATGAATCGGCTGCAATGGATAACCCAGCAATACCACAAGCCATTGTTCTTCTAACATCTCTATCATGAAGAGCCATTAGTGCTGCTTCATAAGAATATTTGTCGTGCATAAAATGAATTGAATTTAAAGCGTCGATGTAAGTTTTTGCCAACCAATCCATTACTTGATCATAATTAGAAAAAACAGAATCATAATCTAAAACCTCATCTTCATTTTTTTCAAGGAAATCTATAACTCTAATGTTGTTTTGAATTTCATCATATCCACCATTGATAGAGTAAAGTAATGCTTTTGCTAAATTTGCACGAGCACCAAAGAATTGCATATGTTTACCAACAACCATAGGGGAAACACAACAAGCAATTGCATAGTCGTCACTTTCAAAGTCTGGTCTCATTAAATCATCATTTTCATATTGAATAGAACTTGTTTCAATAGAAACTTTTGAGCAATATTGTTTAAATCCAACAGGTAATCTTTCTGACCATAAAACTGTAATGTTGGGTTCAGGAGAAGGACCCATTGTAAATAAAGAATTTAAATAACGGAAACTTGTTTTTGTGACCAATGTTCTTCCATCAAGTCCCATCCCTCCCATAGATTCAGTAGCCCAAATAGGATCACCTGAGAATAATGAATCATATTCAGGAGTTCTTAAGAAACGAACCATTCTTAGTTTCATTATAAAATGGTCAACAAGTTCTTGAGCTTCTTTTTCATTTAAAATACCTGCTTCTAAATCTCTTTGAATATAAATATCAATAAAAGAAGAAGTTCTTCCTAGTGACATTGCAGCACCGTTTTGAGATTTAATAGCTGCTAAATATCCAAAATACATATATTGAATTGCTTCTTGTGCATTTGAAGCGGGTTCTGAAATGTCAACATTATAGGATTGCGCCATTACTTTAATTTCTTTTAGAGCTTTAATTTGATCAGAAAGTTCTTCTTTTAATTGCATATTAATTTGAGAAAAACCCTCTTTATCCATACTTAATTTTTGTTTTATTTTATCTTCAATTAAGCAATCTATTCCATATAATGCAACTCTACGATAATCGCCAATGATACGACCACGACCATAAGCGTCAGGCAACCCTGTTAAAACGCCTGTTTTTCTTGATAACAAAACATCTTTTGAGTATACGTCAAAAACACCTTCATTGTGGGTTTTTCTATATTTCGTAAATATATTTTTTACATTTTCATTTAATTTTTTACCATAAACGTCACAAGAAGTTTCAACCATTCTTATTCCACCAAAAGGAATGATAGAACGTTTTAATGGTTCATCTGTTTGTAAACCAACTATTTTTTCTAAATCTTTGTTTATGTACCCTGCATTATGAGAAGTAATTGTCGATATAATAGTATCATCAAAATCAACAGGAGCATGAGTTTTGTTTTCAATTTTGATAAGTTCTAAAACCTCTTTCCACATTTTACTAGTAGATTCAGAAACGCCTTCTAAAAAAGAATCATCACCTTCATATGGAAGATAGTTCTTTTGAATGAAATCCCTAACATTAATTTCGTTATTCCATTCGCCATTTTTAAAGCCGTTCCAGTTTTTATGTTCCATATAGAACCTCCTATGACAATTGTAATTTTTTTTCACCTTGATTTTAACATTAAAAAAAAAATAGTCAAATTGTTGTAATAAAACAACAGTAATAAAAAAAAATATAAAAAACAAGAAAAAACTCAAATAAGTTACTTGATATTTTTTTAACATCGCTGTATAAGTAACCATTCGGTAACAAAGATATAAATATAAATATAAATATAAATATAAATAGAAATAGAAAGGAATGACCATGAAAATAAAATCGAAAGTGATATTGACAGCAACGTTGATATCTTTAACACCAGTGGCACTAATGAGTGCATACAGCATAAATAATGCAAAAAAAACAAGTTATGATCACTTTATGAGTGATTCAAAAGAAAAAATAGAAAAAACAATATATGCAACTAAAAATGTTTTTGATCTCACAAAATCTTCAATTAAAATAATTTCTGAAGATGAAGAATTATTAAATTCACGTGGTGACGTTACTAGTTATGTAGATAGAAAAGAAAAATCGATTGATATGAAACCACAATCAGGTAATAAACTAGAACAAAGTTTTTATAAAAATTTATCTTTATCAGGGAAAGCTAATAAATACTTAGATTTTATTTATGTCGGTGACGAAGACGGTGGTTTTGTTCAATATCCAACAAATGGTGGAATAAATGGAGGTTATGATCCAAGAGAAAGACCTTGGTATAAAGATGCATTGAAAGACAAATCAAAAGTGGCTATAAGTGAACCATATTATTTTGAGTTTAATAAGGCAACAGTAATAAGTTTATCTAAATTTGTAAAAGGTAAATATAAAGATTATGTAATCAGCACAGACATATCATTAAATACATTAACTGATTTAGCTAAATCAATGAGATTTGCAGAAACAGGTTATTTGTTGGTAACTGATAAAAATGGGACAATTGTTGTGGATTCTCAACAACCAGAAAATAATTTTAAGAAAATAAACGAAACAACTAAGGCTTCAATTGTAAATTCAAATATTGGAGAAATGGATCTTAATGGTGAATCAATTATATTTAATAAAATATTAAGTGAAGAATTGAATCTTGTTGTTTATGGTATAGTGCCTCAATCCGAAGCTTATGCTAGTGTAAATAAAGAAATGTGGACAACTCTTATAATGTTACTGCTTCTTGGCGGTGGTATTGTTGGATTATCAATATTTTTATCAGGATTATTGGTGAAACCAATTCAGGAAGTGACTAATAAATTAAAAGAAATATCAGAGGGTGAAGGTGATCTTACAAAAAAAATAGAAGTATCTGCAAATGATGAAATAGGTGATATGGCAGATTATTTTAATAAATTTGTAGACAGTATAAGGATATTAATAAAACAAATCTCAGATACGACAATAGAATTAAAAGCTTTGTCAGAGTCATCAACTGGAAATTCTATGGAAATGAATACAATTTCTACTCAACAAACACAAGCTTCTGAAATGGTGGCTGCTGCATTTACTGAAATGTTGCAAACAAGTCAAGAAGTATCTTCTCTTTGTAGTCAGGCAGCAACCAATGCAGAAGAAATGGAAGGATTATCAATAGAAGGTAAAAATTCTATCGAAAATATTGTAAGTAGTGTAAGCATCTTAAGTGATAGTATAGTAAGATCTTCTGAGTCTATAAACCAATTAGAAAATGACACACAAGGAATTACAACAATTCTTGATACAATAAACGGTATCGCAGAACAGACAAACTTACTTGCTTTAAATGCTGCAATAGAGGCTGCTCGTGCTGGTGAAGCTGGTCGTGGTTTTGCAGTTGTTGCAGATGAAGTTAGAAATCTTGCTTCAAAAACGGCTGATTCTACAAAAGAAATCGATACTTTGATACAAAACCTATTATCGAAAACCTCAAGTGTGTCTGAGCAAATGGCAGATTCATTAACTCATTCAAATGCAACAGTAGAACAAACAGACGAAGTTAAGATGAGATTCGAAAGAATATTTGATTCTGTTGGTGGATTAAAAGATCAAAATCTACAGATTGCAACAGCTTCTGAACAACAATATCAAGTTTCAAATGAAATAAATGAACATGTAACAATGATTAAAGACGGTGCTGAACAAGTATCAAAAATATCAGAAGTATCAAAAGAAGATTCTTCACATGTTTCAGAAACAAGCATTGAACTGAATAGCTTAATAGAAAAGTTTAAATATTAAAAAAATAATAATTAATATAAAAAGGAAAAGTTCTTACTTTTCCTTTTTTTGTTTGATGTTTTTTCAATATCTGATATATAAATAAGAGTATATTAGATAGGGAGATATAATATGAACAAAAAGAACTTAGAAGCATTAAAACCGACTCAAGCATATTTGGGAGTTACTTGGGCAGCATTTGCTTTCTCAGTAATCGTTTTTGGTATAGGTCTATTCAATGCAGAAATGTTACTTAGCGAAAAAGGTTTTTATATTTTGGCATTAGTTTTTGGTTTGTATTCAGTTATAACATTACAAAAAACAGTAAGAGATCAGTCAGAAGGAGTTGAAGTAGATTCTGCTTATTTAATATTATCTTATATTGGAGTAGCAGTTCCATTGTTGTCAATTGGTATAGGCTTATTTAACGCAGAACTGCAATTAAATGAAAAAGGTTTTTTCGCAGTAACATATATAATGACATTATTTTCCTCATTGGTTTTGCAAAAAAACACTAGAGATACAGCATTTTTTGATGAAACGTCTGTTCCTAATGTGTTTAAAGCAAAAACTGAAAAAGATTAAAAAAAAACGTGGTGTCAACCACGTTTTTTTATATTTAAATTTTATTCCAATTTATTTTTGAATTATCAATTGCAACTTGTAATCCAAAAATAAAATAAGAATGCATTTCTGAATGATTCGGGTGGACTAAGTGTGCAACTTCGTGAATTGCAATCTCAGCTAAAATCTTATTACTATAATTATTCTCTCTTGCATGACGAGGATTCAATAGGATATAAGATTTTTCTTCTTGCTCAGAACACATTCCAATAGTAGTTCTATCTTCTGAAATAATAAAACCATAGTTAATACTTTTCTTACCATAAAAGAATTTATTACCATTTTCTTCTAAATATATTAAATCTGATTTATTAGCTACATCTAGAACTTTATGAACAATACGTTGCCAAAGGTCTGAATATTTCTTCGACCTCGTTTGATTTAACACTTTGACAGTGTTGTTGTAAGTTTTTAAAATTTCTTGATTAGATTTATCTTTTAATTTATCAATTTTAACAAGAAAAGATTCAGGATATGAAGCACCGTCAAGTTTGTTTAAAATCTTTTCAATTTTAGGAGCCATTTTATTTTTTTCTTTTTTGGCTTTATCTAATAAACTCTCTCTTTGATCTTCTTCAATAATATTTTCCATAGAATTTTCAAATCTTGCTTTTCGTCTTTCTTGAATAGAACCAGAAGATTTAGACTTAATAAGAGGAGCTGCTTCTTCTATGTTTCTTTGTGCAAGTTGTCCTTCAATTTCATTTTGAATACTAGAAATTGAATTGATTTCAAAATCATCCATTTCTGATACTTTGTATCGACCTAGTTCTTGTGATAAATATTGAATCAAATCATTTAAACCATCATCATAGATTCTTTTTAGACCGTCTCGGTTTGCAGTTAAACATTCAAGTGAAGATTTAGCGTCTAAATCAATATATGCTTCAAAATGGTCATCATTAGTGTAGATAGATTTAGAAAACATTGCCATTCCACGCATACGAACCCAAATACTAGAAGACCAAGAGTTTTCTTTAACATTAAACTGAAGTTTACCAATTTTGGTTTGTTTTTTGAAATTAAATTTAGTATTTAATTGTTCTAACTCTTCACCATTTAATAAAACAGTAGTTCCTTTTAGGTTACTTTCAGAAACCCATTCTCTAAGTTTGCTTTCAATTCTGTATTTAGTGGACATCCCTTTATCCATAACAATTTTAATTTCAGTGCCTTGTTGATGATCACAAGGTTCTGGATCACTATATCTTCCATATCCACCAATTAATTTTAAACCATTTGTTTTGATTTCATAGGAATGGTGACAAAAAAGGATGATTCCTTTTGCATAACCAAAACCACCAACACTATCTTCTGAATCTTTATGAGAACCGCCCATGACTAAAAATTTATTTAACAAAATATCTTTTGTCATACCTCTACCGTCATCACGACAAACTATAGTAACAAGTCCAGAAGAATCTTCTTCAATTGTATATTCAATAGTTTTAGCACCTGCGTCTCCACTATTTTGTGCTGTTTCACGAACAAAAGCAAGTTCCCAATCTTGATATTCAGAGATTGTTTTTTTAAAATAACTCTCATCAAAATGAACATGATTTTTCATTGTTTTTTCCTTTAGTCTTCTTTATTTTAAAAATATTATACAATATTAGACCTAGTTATTCAATATTTTTCTTGATTATAAAAATGAAAAAAGTATAATAAAAAAATGGGAGAATGAAATGGAACATATAGAAACTTTAAAATCTTTTTTAGATATGATATTATTTCTTTGGAATAGCATACCTATAAATTATCAATATGGTATTGTTATCTTTTTTTTAATATCATTGATTCTAACGACGATGTTGTCTTTTGCTTGTGAGAAGAAGCCAAAGAAAAAAAACAAATCAAAAAAAGAAAATATAGAGCCAACTATATCAAATTTTGAGGTGGAAGATTATTTTTATAAGAATGTAAAGGTAGATGAAAAAACATTTGTAGATAAAATACTTATAAATAAAAAAGGCATTTTTTTAATTTATAACGATGAAAAATTAAGAAAAACAATAACTGGTGATTTTAACGATGAATATTTAATGGTTAAAAATAAAAAAATACCAAATCCATTACTGTTAAAAGAAGGAACGAAAAAAAAAGTAAAAACATGGATTAATAAAGAAGATTTAAAAATAGAAACAGTAATTTTATCAAAAAAAATAAAAACAAATAATAATGAGTTAAATATATTCAAAAACGAAAAAGATTTTGACAAGGAAATAAAATCAAGAGAAAACGTTTACAATAAAGATCAAATGTTTGAAATAAATGAAAAATTGATTTTTTTAGATAAAAGAAGAAAATAAAAAAGAAGATATTTGCGAGTATATAGTAAAAAATGTGTATATTCTGAATGAGTGAGTGGATTAAGCCCGTAGATACGGGCTTTTTTATTGTCTGAAAATAGATACATGCTTTCGAATATACACATTAAAATCTACTATATATAAGCATCGATCTTCTTTTTTTGTATTCTAATAATTAGAATTTAAACAGAGCAAATCCCATTCGTCTTTTGTTAATTCTGATAATTTTTGTTTGTGAAAGAGTTCTTTTATTTTAACCCCTTTCAATCCAAGAGATACTTTTCCTACTGAAAAATCTACAAAATTAATAAAAAAAGTTTTTATAAAATTAATTTTAATAATTTTACCATCTCTAATATTAAATCTTATGTCTTTTATTGGACTGGATAAAAATTTCAATATAAAAGTTTTCATACCAATAATAACAGAATATTGTTCAGAGGATATTTCTTTAATTTCTTTTTCTTTTCCATTGTATATCCATTTAACTTCAATTCTGTTCAGTAGATTTTGAACATAAAAATCATCTTTTTTCTCACTCATGTCTTTATCTAAAAATTGTTCTAATTTTTTAATGTTATCAATGGAAAATTTAGAGTTTTTATATTCTTCAACAATATTGTAATCTCTTTTTTGTTTAATATTTTTTAATAAATTTACAAAATAACTAATCATAAAAACTCCTTAATTAAACGTTTTTATAATTAACAGTTTTAACTTCTGCGCCAGAAACAACATTTCTGACAACAAAATTACTCTCTCCTGATTCTATCTTTTTACTAATCCTTTCAAGTGAAATAATAGCATTTTCATTATGTGCTTTAAGAATAACAGGACTTCTATCAACTACTTGTAAATATGTTTTATTCGTAGACATTTTCGAAATACAAGAATATAACAATAAATCTACATATCCTTCCCAACCGTCTAATGAAACCCTTAAAACAACTTCTGTCACTAAGTCTTCTTTATTTTCTTTAAATAGGATTTTAGAATAACCTTTTACAATTTTTTCTTCTGGATAAGAAACTGTAATATCATGTTGTCTAAAAGACTCTTCTTCAAAATTAAATAAAACTTTTTTAGAAGCGTTCATTGATAACAATTCGTCTGCCGTGACATCTTTATCCTTAAAAAAATCACTAACTTCTTCATAAATAGAATTAATTTCAGTAGAGTGTTTTTCTATCATACTACAAGAATCTTCTTTTGAAAGTTGAGTATTGAGATTATTGTTTTTCAAAAACACGCCATTCTTTTTGTTTGCTTTAACTATCTTTTTGGTTACAAAATAAACGCCTTCCGCAACTAAGGCAACTGCTAATAATTTTTTCACATTACTACTATTCATTAATAAACCCCCTGTGTTTTCTGTTCTTCTGTTTTAACGACATCTTTTAGAACTTCAATATCTGAAATAACTTCTCTCATTCTATCATAGTCCTCACGACTTTCAAAAGTAAGTAACAATCTATTATTTTCTTTATCTACTTTGTGTTCAGTTACAATGCTATTCATATTTTCAAAGTAAGGTTTAAAGACTTTAAAAACTCTTGGATTTGGAAAATCTTCAAATTTATTAAAAAGTTTGTAGTGTTCACTATCACCCATTTGAATTTCTACAACAAAAATAGAATCTCTATTTTCATTCCCGTTTTCATCTATTTTAACAGCACCTAAATATTCAACAGTTTCCATATCAAGAACAATTTTTTCAAGTTTCTTAGCATTAAAATCAATATCAACTTTTTTAGCTCCAAGATTTTCAAATAAAGTAGTTAGATTGCTTTCATAAAAACGTCTTCTGTCATAAAGAAAAAAATCACCACGAACAGGAGCCATTGCAAATTTATGCATTAAGAATTCATTAATATCGTCCTCAATGTCAACAATTTTATATCCCGTTTCTGTATATTCTTTTTTACAAACAACAACTTGACCTAGTAGTTCTTTTTTATTCTGACGGTCATCTACTGTGTCAACAGTTTTAAAATCAAAAACATAACCATCTAATGAAACTTCTTCTTTTTTCATTGATGCTTCATTTTCTACGATTTCAATAATTTGTTCGTTAACAATCATTGTTTGATATTCTACATATTCACTAATCATTACATCTTCTTTTGTGACTTCAAACAGTTTTTTAGATAAAACTTTACCAAATTGTGGTTCGATATTGGAAGTGTAAACATTAATAGCGTCAGTGGCTTCAAATTTATATAAATTACCAGCCATAAGTTCGATAAGCTTATGTTCTACGTCATAATTAAGTTCATGAATGTGAGGAATATTAATTGTTTCTTTGATATTGAAGGCAATTCTTTCTTGTTCTAAATTAGTAAAATCTTCCAATAAGAAAATATCAGATTGAATTAAATCTTCTTGCATATTGTTAGCTTTGTCACCTTGTTTTCTACCACCTTGGTTCTTGGCTAGTTTAAAAGACAAAGTTTCATCTGTTTTTTCTTTTTTAAGTTTTTTATGGCTTTCACTTTTTTCAAGATAAGGAAATTCAAAACCTTTAAACTTAGGTTCTTTAAACAATTCATAAATAGATTCATTTTTATTTTTTAGAATTGAACAAACACCTTTGAAAACAACCTTATTCTCAATAAATGAAAAGGTCTTAGAGTTGAACTCTGTAACATAATCTTCTTTAAACGCAACATACTTAGAAAGACCTTTTTCTTCACCAAAAGAAATATACTGAACAACATTATATTTTTTGCTTTCACGAAGTTTAGCATTTTCATCTAAGAAATAAATAGAGATTTGTTGTTTGTTGTTTTCGTAGTTTTTAGAAGCAATAATTTGAACAAAAGAATAATCTTTTAATTTTATAATCATATTATAACGATTGTAAGAATCTAAATTAACATGACTAAAATAAAGATTTTCTTCAATATTAAAAAGACTGCATTCTATCATTTTACCACATTCAAAATTAACATAATGATTGTCACCGCAAACAGAAACAGAAAAACCCTTTGGCTTTGAATTTTTCTTTTTAATGACATTATTTTCCATTCCCATAAACATAGCGTCAAATGCTCCTACGCCTTCAAGAGAATGCTCTTGAACAGGTTCTAATTGGTCTTTATAAACTTGGAAACCATCAAATTCAGAAATATCTTTTTTGTCAAAAAGATTTTCATTCGTAATTTCTTCAATTCTTTTTACTTCATTGTGAATTTGAGAATAAAGATTACCCCACATTAATGGAGAGCTTTTTTTGTCTTTAAAGACTTCTGCACTATTTAAAAAATCAAACTCTTGGTTTAAAGTTTCAATCGTAGGCATTTCAACATAAACATTGTTATTTTCACACTCTTTGTATAATTCTTGAAGCTTAGATAGGATTAGATGAAATTGAGATTCTTCAATATTTTTGTCTTGTTGAATGTCATTTTTAATTGTTAATAATAATTCTTTCATGGATGCTCCTGTTAATTTTGGTATATATTAACACAAACAAGCCTTTTACACAAGAAAAAAGTCGCATCATGCGACTTTTTTTAAATATAAAAATTTAATCCTGTAATTTCTTGTTTTTGAATCTGATTAAAAACATATGTTGAACTTGTTTCTATCATTTCATTGACACTTAATGGGTCGTCCCCTTCAAAATCAGAAGGCTCTACTTCAACAAGCCCTAAAACAAAAAGTTCACTAATTTCAGATACAGTAGTGTCAACTTTAAATTCTTCATTGACTTCAATATTAGAAATCTTATTTGCTTTTACAGCCGAAAGAAAAATTTTAACAGCAGAACGAATTTGTTCTATATTGTTATATGATTCACCTGTTTCTAGTATATTCTCTACGTCAATAGAGATTTCTTTATCAAATATGGATTGTATTTGACTTATAATTTTTGCTGTTTTACTCATAATAAACCTTATCCTTTATTAACCTAACCCTATTATAATATATGAGAAAACATTAATCAAGTATAATTGACGATATAAGAAAAAAATGTTAAAGATATAAAAAAATAAAAGGATTTCAAAATGAATAAAACAATAGAACAAACATTCAAAAAGAATATAGAAGCTGCACGAAGAGACTTTATAAGTTATTTTAAAAAAGAAGTAGAAGAGAAGATAAAAGAGGAAATGATAGTCGCAGATCCTTTAAATGGTTCTTTATATTTATCGTCGAGATTTTCAGAGTTACCAGAAATACTTATTCAAGATAAAGCTGAGAATATAGTAATTGCTTATTCAAAAGAAAAGACGTTTACAAAAACTTTTTCTAAGAAAACACTTAAAATAGAAATTGAAGAAGATAAGAGTTCTATTAAAATTCAAATCCAAGATGAAAAAAAAGAAGAAAATTTAATATTTGATAAGGATTCAGTAAAAGAAAGTTTATCTTATTTACTTTATACATTTCTCACATATTTAAGTATAAAAACAAGATAAGAAAAAAGGTTTGCTTGGCTGCAAACCTTTTTTAATGAAATTACTTAGTTGATTTTAACTTATATCTCATATTGTAAAGATCAATATTAGTGAATACTTCAATCAAAACATTTTCGTGTTCATAATATTCACTTGATATAGGTGTTTTAAAAGTTCCTTCAATAACAATTTTTTCTTCTGGTAAAACTTCGTGTACAAGTTTGAAATTATCAGAACTGACAAAATTTAATGTAGAATCTTCTTCGTCACGAACAATAGTATATTCTTCGATTGGAAACCAAAAATCATTAAAACTTAATCTAATATCTTGTGCTCTAACTCTTAATACTTCATTACTTTCATTTGTTAAAACAATCCTCATTCTAGGTGCAGTCCAAGAATCCAATGTTTTTTCTAAACTTTTTACTTCCAACTTAGAACGTTCTCCTTGAACACTCATGGATTGGTCTTCAACACTGCTTTCAATAACATTTAATTTGTGATTTAATTTATCATTTGGATAAAAGTTATAAGAACTGCAGCCAGCTAATAATAACAATCCAGCACCTGCAAATAAAGATTTATATTTCATCTTGATTCCTTTTAATTAATTTATAAAAACAAGATAGCAGTAAAGAAGATTTTTTCAATAGCAAAAAAAATAAAAGCTTCTAGGAAGAAGCTTTTATTTATATTTAATTGAATTAAATTATTTTTCATGCACAACAGCTTGATATTCAAAAATATTGAAGCTACCTACTTCTGTTGTTACTTTGTAACCTAATTGTTGTGGTTCAAATACCATTTCATGACTTAACATTTTATTAAACATATTCTCATGTTCCATTAAGTCGTCACCACAAAGACGTCTTGTTGTAATAACGTCATCAATTTCTAAATTACCTGAATAATTTACGTCATACTCTCCTGAATATAGATTACAAAAACCATTACCTGTAATTCTATCTTCTTCACTTGAGAATTTCATTGTAGCAACAACATCGTCTGGTAGTGTAACTTCATTTAAGTGTGTCACCATAAAAGTCTTGCCTTTTACAACATCAATATTCATTTCAAAAACAGATTCTTCCATGTTAGAAGAAACGTTGGCATCTGTTTCTTCCATAGTAGAAACACAACCAGATAATGTAACTAGTCCTGCAATTACGAATAAGCTCTTTTTCATTTTTAATCTCCTTAAAATCTTATTTTCTAATATATCAAACAAATAAAATAAATGCAATATAAAATGCAAGATATGGAATTGTAATATTTTTAATAAAAAAAAGAAAAACAAAAAAAACCCTAAAATAAGGATAAAACTGAAAAACCAAAAAAATAAAAAGGTTAAAAAATTGAATAAGTAAAAAAAGAATATATGATATAAAAAAAGAGTTACAACTAACAAAAGAAAAGGATATCAATCATGAAAAAAACAACATTAGCTATTTTAATATCTTCTGCGACTTTATTTTCAGCAACCTCAATGGCTCAAAATATAACAAAAGATCTAAAATTTAATGCTTACGGTAAAGCAGGTGCTTCTTATTCAGATCTATCAGAGAATTTTGAAGTAGATTCTTCAACTTTAAACCTAGAATTAAATCAACGTCTATCAAAGAAACATTATGTTACTGTAAATGTTGGAATGAGGTCTTTAATAGATTCAGAAGACGCAGGTTATGAATATAATTTTTATTTAGATGAATTATATTATTCTTTTGTTGAGAATGAAACTGCCGACTTAAAAGCAGGACGTTTTTATAATCCAGTAGGGTTACACGGTGGTGATCAATATGATTACACAAAGCATCCTTTTACAGTTAAAGGCAATCAAATTAAAACAATTGATGGTTTGTCAGTAGGCTACAAAAGTGAATTACAAAAAAATACTTATGTAAGATTAGACGCTTTTGTAGGAACAGTATTGACAGATCAAGTAATGGATGATTTTTCTGGAACATACAGTGGTCAAGTAGAAGTAGATACAGATACAAGTTTAAATTATGGTGCAAATGTTAAGTTTATTTCTAGACTAGGTAAATTAAATCTTGGTTTGTATGCTTCAAATAATGGTAAAGATTTAGTGGTAGGTGGAGTAGATCAGACGTCACCTGATGAACCAATGTTCTATCAAGCAAACGTAGGTTATGAATATACACAAGGTAAATTATATTCAATGGTTGAATATAATAGATATGAATTTAACTATGATGATGACGTTGATAATAACTTATCTACATTTGACTCAATGATAGGCTACAAACTAGGAAACTTTTTACCAGCAATAGGTTATTCATTTAAAGACGGTGAAAACTATTTAGGAAGTGGTCGAGAAATAGATACAGAAACATTAAAATTAGGTCTTAGATATGACTTTAATAAAAATCTTGGTCTAATGTTTGAATATCAAATTGAAACAGATAACACAGACTTAAACAATTCTTCTGAAGAACAAAAAGGAAATCTTGATTTAGTATTTAAGTTTTAAGATTTAAACAAAAAACAAAAAATAAAAAAAGAGCAATCTATGCTCTTTTTTTTATTTTATCTTTGACCTACCTTATTTTTTTTGTTAGAATATAGGCAAATATTAATTAGGAGTGAAGAAGTTATGTTTAAAAGTTTTTTAGATAAAGCAAAAGAAGTCGCTAAAAATGTAGATGTGGGTTCTGTGAAAAAAGTTGCTAATGAAGCGAGAAGCACAGTTCAATCTAAAATGAAAGAACACGGTGTTGATGAAGTTATCGAAAAAGTAAAAGAAGAAGGTAAAATAATTGGTAAAGCTGTATCCAATGCAGCAAGTGAAGTATACAAGGAAAATGAAGAAGTCCTTGAGAAACCAGTTGGAATAGCTTCAAAAGCAGTTGAAAAGGTAACAAAACATTCGGAAGAAATCAAATGGGCTGGTGGTATTGTAGCAGGTGTTGTAGCACCAATTCCAACATTGTTAGCAACAACAGCAATTTTCTTATTGTCAGAAGATGAAATGACAGAAGAACAAAAGAAAGAAAGCGAAGAATTGAAAAAAGCAGACGCTCAGTTTATGACAAACTCTTATATTGAAGTTAAAGTAGATACAAATCAATCAGACAAATCTAAAATAATAGAGGGTAAAGTATTGTCAGGATCTTCAAAAGGACAAACATTTGAAGAAATTGGTGTGGATAAAATGAAAACATTGAAATCAATTTTAGAAACAGAATTGAAAAAAGACGAAGAAAAAGAGCTTGGAGAATTATCTCCTGCAAAAATTAAAGAGATGTCTGATACAATTCTTTTGGTAGAACGTTGGATTAAATTTCAATAAAATATAAAGAAATGAAAAAGACGCTTCTAGCGTCTTTTTTTTAATTGCAACTTCTTGCTTTTGATTTTCTTTCTTTTCTTGCTTTATTTCTTTTTGCTTTAGCTTCTTTTGTAGAGCAATGTCCAGCAGCTTCACGAGCCAATTCATCTGCTTCATTGTTGTATTTGAAATCATAAAGACGATTGTAATTGTCTTTGCTGACTTTTTCATAGATATGACTCTTAACATTGTGAAAATGGATATTTAAATCATTTTTATCTAGAATATCTGTTATTTTATTTAAAAACGGGTAATTTTGATTTCTGATACCTTCATTGTGATTTCTAATACAGTAAGACATGGAATCATTGTCACATACAACCATAATTTTTTTATCTTTAAATCGTGGATTTTCAGAAACTTCTTTTAGTGCCATATATAACGCTTTAAATTCAGCATATGTACTACTTCTTTTACCTTCATTAGTTTCTTTTAATTTAATTTCTTCATTTTGGTGTTTTATAAAGACACCAGAACCAGAAATGTTTTGCTCATCATTACCAGAACCATCTGTCCATATTGCAACTGTATTAGGATCTCTTAATCTTTCTAAATGTAAATGAATATCCATATTCATTAATTGATTAACCATTCTTATGTTTTTATTGCTTAATTTTGTTCTTTCTTTAGTTATTTCAATCTTTTGAGATAAACCACTATTTGTTAACATATCATAAAGCTCTTCTGTAATATAACCGCTTGGATTAAGTAAATTAAATTTAACATTTTTACCTTTATTAGTTAAATCAGCTAGTCTTTCTTCAATAAGATGAGCACATCTTTCAGTGGCTTCATTTCGTTCACCTTTTGATATAAACGATTGCTTAAAAACAGGATTAGAAGCCCTTCTCATATCTTCAACATTCTTGTATACTTCAAAACTGATACCATATCTCTTTCTTTCTCTGTTTAAATGAAGAGTGAAGTTTACATGTGCATCTTTTAATCTGTTATTTTTTAATACATTTTGTTCAAATAAAACATCAGTAATCTCCTTGTTTCTATTCATTCTAGAAACAAAAGAATCTAAATCATTAAAAACTTTATGATCTATTTTCGGTTCTTTATTCTTTTTTTCTTCATTGTGAGCGATAGGGTTATGATATTCTTCTTGATTATTTTCTTTCGAAGTCAATTCAACAGTATTTTGATTAGCCTCTGTCATTAATTTAGAAACAAGAAGTTGTTGAGAAACAGCGAATATTTTTGGATTAAATTCTGTTTTGAACTTTAAATTAGGTATTTCTTCTTTTAATCCTTTTTGATTAATGAACTTAGAATCTAAAGAATTTTTTCTTGAAACAACTCTTATGGATTCACAATCATATTTTTTATTTAAACTTTTTATAAAACTACGAAGTTGACCATTAACAACAGTCCCTTGTGGTTTTTGAAATTTTGATTTTTTAGGATTTGCTACTCCATATTTTGAATCTAAAACTTTTTCTTCTAAAACTTTACCATTATCAATAAGGTGTGCTTCATAAAGATAAGCAATCTTTTTTGATTTCGGATCTTGATAACTTGTCGTTTTGATATTTATTTTCATATTGTCTTCCTTTACTACATATATCATTTTATCATAAATAATTTTTTTTACAAAAAAGGAAAAAGTCTCTTTTTTTTTAAGAATTGACTAATTCAAAAAAAAAGTTAAACTGAAACAAAAAACCATAGGAGTAAAAAATAAAATGTTTACACAAATCGCACTATCGTTGGACTCTTCAAATTATATATTCAAAGTAAAATTAAATGAAGAAGCCGTGTCTTTTTTTGAAAAATCAAAATCAAAAATAGAAAGACATATTGAAGATACAGAGGTACAAGTATCAAAAGACGAATATGAAGGTGAGTTGGTCGGATTGCATTATAAAGATGTGCAGAAAGACTTTATGATGAAAGAAATGAATCGTTGGATGAAGTTCTTTGAAGATAATGGTTTAGAAGTTTATGAAGCTAAGATAACAAAATTATCAGACAGATTAAAAGAATTAAATAAAATTCCTGAAAAAGATAAGGAAAAAATAAAAGAATTGGAAAATTAAAAAGACAGCCTAGCTGTCTTTTATTTTTATTTTAATTTTAATCTATTTTTTGTTTCTTCTTTAATGTTTAATTTTTCACGGACTTTATTTTCATATTTTTTATCACCTACTAAAAAACATTCTTTAATAAAATCATTAAATTCTTTTCTTGCTCTACTATTAATTCTAGGACTATTAACAATAAAATCTAATGTTTTGTGATTAACACCAATCAATGCAATATCTTCTGAAACATACTCTTTTTCATATTTTCTGAAAGGTAAATCTTCGTCTAATAAAACTTTTTTTAATATAGTTAAAGAATCATTGTAATTAAAATTAATATCATATTTTTCAATTTTGCTATTTTTTATAAAAATATGACTTGGTTTTTTTAATATTTCTTTAATGATGTTTTCTTGTGAGTTATCTTCATTGATTAATAAAGATTCCCTTACATTATATTCCTTTCCTATTTTATTAATTCTTTCAATGTCCATAGATTTGATTCTTGGATATTCTTCTTTAAATATCTCAAATACACCATCTACGTTTTCTTCTAGATTAAAGAAATCTTTTATGTTTGGTAGGCTATTTATGATAACCTCTTTTAAAAGTTTTCTTTCACCACGATTTTTTAGGCTTTTATAAATATCAATATTTTCTTCTTTAAAGATATTGAATAGCTTTGAGCTTAATCGAACTGTTTGTTTTTGTTTTTTTACAATATTAACAAATTCTTCCTCAAGATCAAGATTTTTAACAAGAATAAAGTTATGAATATTTTCATTTGAAATATAAGATAAATCTTCGGCAATATTCCATAAAGAAAGACTTTTAAAGACATTGCTTTTAATAAAATCTGGATTCCATAAAAGTTCTTCTAAACCATCATTGTATTTATCTAAATAACCACATTCATAAGTGGTATAAATAATTTCAAAAAATCGATTATAATCTTTTTCGTCAAAAAGAAGTTCTTTGTCTTCTAGAAGTTTTTTAAGAATATTAGGAGAAGATTTAGTAATTAAAAAATTTCTTAAACGACTAACATTAATTGAAATGTTTTCTTCATTTTTATGTAATTCTTTTGAAAAATCATTTTCATAAAAAGAAAGAAATAGGTCATCTTTTCCTAAGTGTGACATTTCTTCAACATATTCGTCATAAGATAATGAAAAGAAATTGAGTTTTAAATCATTAACTTTGCTATTTTCTATGATGTCATCATTCTTATAATAAGCATTTTTAATTGTACCATTAGGTTCTACCAAAACAGCAATCATTGCTTCTGGGTCATTGACATGTTTATCTAAATCATATCTGAAATAAATCCTTGTAGCATTTTTTTTGTGGTCTTCAAAAGTTTCATTTTCACGACAGATACACCACATTGAAGTTCCCAAAGCTCTTGCATCTTCATAATTATTGACTTCAAACATAATCTTGTTATCTTTAATTTCTGAATTGGCAACACCTATTTTTTTCACTTGCTCTTCTATATTCCAAGATTTCATTGTAGTTAATTCATAAATAAGTGCATTGTTTAAATCATTAGTATTTTTAAAAGCTGAAACTTTTTTCTTGAATGCATTGTAAAACGAATCAGAAGCATTTAGGTCTATTAAATCACAAAAAAGCTCTAGTGTTTCTTCATTGTGTAAATTTTTATATTTATTTGAAAAAAAACTTCTCATTTTTTTGTTGGCTTTACTTTTAATAATAGTTTTTTCAACTGTATTAAAAAAATATAGAAATGATTCTTTAACAGTATCCCTACTCTTAAAGAAATCTTGTGCTCTTATATTTTTATTCCTTAATAAATTTTTATATTCTATTGTTTTATTGTGAATGTTACATATTTCTTCAAATGAAACACCAGAGTTAAAACATTCTAAATAAAACTCTCTATCTTTTTTATTTTCAACTATTTTTTTTATATTTACAATCATTATCTTACTCTTTTATTCTTTTGTTCTTTTATCGTTTTTAAATTAATAAAATTGTTTTTTCTTTTACATAAGTATTATAACATAAAAAAAAGAAAAGCATGCTGCTTTTCTTTATATGTTTTCTAATTTAAAGTTATTTTCTTCGTTATTTTCTTTTTCCTTATAAGTTATGCCATTTTTTTTCATTTCTGAAAAAATATTGACGCCAATATCAAGATTTTTAATTCTTGCTATTTTCTGAGAAAAAAATAAATTAGGGCATTCAATGATATATATGGCAAACAAAATAAAAAATCCAACAATAGATAAAGATTCATTAGTTGAAAAAAATAAACCATATCCAATAAGAATAAAAGGTGCTTCCATAAAAAATAATTTGTATTCTTTGAAGTATAAATGATGTAAAGCACCGACATACAACAAATAAATAATAGTAGCATAAGTATCAGGATCAACTATTTTTTTATTTAATTTAGTAAAATATTCTTTCCTTGACTCATTAGATAAAGAATTTATTTCTTTTCGAAAATTTTCCTCGTCTTTTTCTAGTTCTTCAATTTTTTTTAAAAAACGCATTATGGAACCTCGTCATATATTTTATTAATTAGATCTGGTTGATTACATTTCTTTATTCTTTTTAATCCTAATTTCCAACCTTCATAGGCTCCATATTTTTCGATACATTGCTTGGTGTATTCAGAGCAAGTAGGAATAAAATTACATTCTATTCCTAATAGTTTTTTAGAACCACCTTTTTGTTGGTAAAGATTAATTAATTTTAAAGAAATGATTTTCATGAAAATTACTTAACCTCACGACCAAGTGTGATTACAACGGCTTCACGCTTCCAGAATAAAAGAAACCTTTTTTGCTCAACAACTTGAAAAACGACTTCCCAACCGTCAGATGCATATTGATTTAATTCTGCTTCCATTTTTTGAATCGGTATTCCACTAGCACCTAAAAATATAGTACCACAACCACCTTCTACAACATGAACAACTTTATATTCTTTCATTATTTCTCCTTTTTTTTAAATAAAAACAATATATTTGCATAATCTTAAAATAATATAAATAAATAATTTTTCAAGAGCATTTTAAATTATTTTTTTATAAAAAGAAATATAAACAATCCTAGAAAAATAAAAACGTCGGCAAAATTAAAAACAGGAAAATTATAAAAACCAAGGTCAAAATCTATAAAATCAATAACATAACCATAAAAAACTCTATCATATAAATTACCTAATGCACCTGAAAGTATAATTGAAAATGTGTATTTTTCTAGTATGATTTTACTTTTAAAGATCCCAAACAAAGCATAAACTGAAAAAGCAGCACCGAAAAACATAAACAAATATTTTCCAATATCTTGATTAGAAAGAAAACTAAATGCAGCTCCATAATTATGAACATAAGTTAAATTAAAAAAAGAAAAAATTTCAATACCATTATTAAATCCGTACTCAATATTATTAGAAGCAATATATTTAGTAACAAAATCTATTAAAAACAAAAATATAAACAATAATAAAGAACAAAAAATATGCTTATTTTTTTTAATCATACCTCCTCCTTTTTTTGAACAAATAAGGTTATCATATAATAATAAGAAAATAAAGACGTTATTTTTTCTTTTTTCCGAATGCAAAATTTAAATTCTGAATTTTTAATAATAGTTGATCTTATAAAATTAAAAAAGTATAATTAAAAAAAATAGATTTGGAGATACTGGCTTATGGAAAATCACTGGAGTGTTAAGGGGTTAATATTGTTTTTCATTTTAATGATATTTATTTCTACAATAGGATTTATATTAAGTTTTATTTAAAAAAAGACCTTGATAAGAATCAAGGTCTTTTTTTTATTAAATACCGTGTTTAACTCTTGCTTCTTGCATAATAGCCCAAGTATCAGCAGTAACTTCACCTTGTGTAACTTTATTAAAAATATTGTTAAGAACTCGTTTCTCTTCGTCATCAACAACACCGTCTCTAAGAGCTAAACCTAAAAGACGTCTAACTTCTTCTTGATTTAATGTTCCATCATCTGTAAAACAACTAATAGATTCTACTGCAATATCGATGTGACTTGAACTAAATGTCATAATTTATTTTTCCTTTTAATTTGATTGTTTGATTATTTTCTTTACTTATTACGAAAATTGTAAGGGATTATAACTTAATTTTATATTTTGTCAACTTAAAAAAAAGAATATACTTAAAAGAAATAAAATGTTAAAATAAATAAAAACAAGAGGATAAATTATGGAATTAAAAAACTCATTAATAAGATTCGATTTTGACATTGAAGATAAATTATTAATATTGGGTGTTATTATATTAGATAAGCCACACCCTTCGGAAGAATTAACAAATTTCATTTATAAAGAAGAATTAGGTTTTTCAGATTTAATAGAAAATCTAGAAGATAAATATGGTGTTTTAGATATATCTTATGGAGAAGAAGAGTTAATAGGGTATATGTCTTATGAAATATCAGAAGAAAATACTTCTATAATATTAAAGGGAATATCAGATTTTTTTGAAAAAAATAACATTAAAGTTTTAGAGACTTTAATACATAAAGAAGAAATTAATTGTGAAGACGAAGAAGAAATAGATCACGAAAAAGAAAACGCCTTTGAAAAAATAGAAGAAATATATAACTCAATATTAGAAAAAAATAAAAGATAGCTTCATGCTATCTTTTATTCCATTTATAAATAACCATTGATTTATTATCTTCACTATGCTCAAAATAAATTTTATTTTTATTGCTTTCATCCAATTTTTTACTAAAAGAATAATTGTAGCCTAAAATAGATTCAGCATAATATGAAAAATCCAAAACATATTGACCATCAGTATAGTTATATTTAATATTGATAGAGTCAAAATCTACTTTTTTGTCAAAATTATCAAAAATAGGATTAATTGGCATATTTAAATAGGAACAAAAAGCGTCTTTGTCATTTCGACAATAAACTAAATTGAAACCATAATCTTCAACTTGTGCTAATCGACCAGACATATATTCCTCGCTTAAAATAGTATCTTTGTTGATATTACCTCTATGAATAAATGAATCTTTTGTTGGATTAGCACACCCTTGTAAAAATATAAAAAAGATAAATAATAATATATGTCTCATAAAACCCTCTCCTACTAAATCATTAATTTATCATAAACAAGTGAAATATTCAATAAAAATGAAAGATTTTGTTATAAAGTTAGATCTTTTTTGGATTAACTTAAAGAAACATAAAAATGTAATTAATTTACAAATTATTGACAAAATTTAATAACAAATTATAATTCGGGGCATAAAGTGTAAAAAAATTACAAAAAAAACTTTTAAAATTTAGAGAGGTGCAAATGAAAGTTACAAACCTTAAAGAGTTAACAAAAAAACTAAAAAAAATGAGAGAAGCACAAAAATTATTTGCTACATTTTCACAAGAAAAAGTAGACGAAATATTTAGAGCTGCTTCTTTGGCTGCAAACCAAGCTCGTATTCCGTTAGCGCAAATGGCAGTAAAAGAATCAGGGATGGGGTTAGTAGAAGATAAAGTTATAAAAAATCATTTCGCTTCTGAATTTATTTACAATAAATACAAAGACGAAAAAACGTGTGGAATCTTAGAAATAAATGAAGAAATGGGAACAATGACAATAGCAGAACCAGTAGGTATAATTTGCGGTATTGTTCCAACAACAAACCCTACTTCTACAGCAATTTTCAAATCATTAATTTCTTTAAAAACGAGAAATGGTATTATTTTTTCGCCACACCCAAGAGCAAAGAATTCAACAAATTATGCCGCAAAATTAGTTTTAGATGCTGCTGTTAAAGCTGGCGCACCAAAAGATATAATAGGTTGGATCGACGAACCTTCTGTTGAATTATCCAATGCTCTTATGAAGCATGAAGAAATTAACTTAATTTTAGCAACAGGTGGACCAGGCATGGTTAAAGCAGCATACTCTTCTGGTAAACCAGCGATAGGTGTAGGTGCAGGTAATGTTCCAGTAGTTATTGACGAAACAGCAGATATTAAACGTGCAGTCGCTTCTGTCTTGATGTCAAAAACATTTGATAATGGTGTCGTTTGTGCTTCTGAGCAAGCTGTAATTGTAGTTAAAGATATCTATAAAGAAGTAAAAGAAAGATTTGCAACTCATAAAGCTTTTGTTTTAAATAAAAAAGACGCTGATAAGGTAAGGAAGATTCTTTTAATCGACGGTGCTTTAAATGCAAAGATCGTTGGTCAAACAGCGACAGATATTGCAAAACTAGCAGGTGTTACAGTACCAGTAGATACAAAAGTATTAATAGGTGAAGGTTTAGATAAAGTAGATGTAAATGACGCATTCGCTCATGAAAAGCTATCTCCAACATTAGGTTTGTTTAAAGCAGATAACTTTGAAGATGCAGTAGAACAAGCGGTAACAATGGTTGAGCTTGGTGGTATTGGTCATACTTCTGGTCTTTACACAGATCAAGATAAAAATGCAGATAGAATTAGATATTTTGGTGATAAATTAAAAACTGCTCGTATTCTTGTGAATATCCCAACAACTCATGGTGGTATTGGTGACTTATATAACTTTAATGTTGCACCATCATTAACATTAGGTTGTGGTTCTTGGGGTGGTAACTCAATTTCAGAAAACGTAGGTCCTAAACACTTAATTAACAAAAAAACAGTAGCAAAGAGAGCAGAAAATATGTTATGGCATAAACTTCCAAAATCAATTTATTTCAGAAGAGGTAGCTTACCAGTTGCATTAGGTGACTTAGAAAATAAAAAAAGAGCATTTGTAGTAACTGATAAATTCTTGTTTAATAATGGGTACGTAGACGATATTGCAAAAATATTAAAATCACAAGGAATGGAAGTTCAGACATTCTTTGATGTAGAGGCAGATCCAACATTATCAATTGTAAGAAAAGGCGCAGAAGAAATGAAAAATTTCAATCCTGATGTAATTTTAGCATTAGGTGGTGGTTCGCCAATGGACGCAGCAAAAATAATGTGGGTTATGTATGAACATCCTGAAACTCATTTCGAAGAATTGGCAATGAGATTTATGGATATTCGTAAACGTATATACAAATTCCCTAAAATGGGTTCAAAAGCAGAACTTGTTTGTATAACTACAACTTCGGGAACAGGTTCGGAAGTTACTCCTTTCGCAGTTGTAACAGACGACGAAACAGGAGCGAAATATCCTCTTGCTGATTACGAACTTACTCCTAATATGGCGATTGTAGACGCAAACCTTGTTATGAACATGCCTAAATCCCTAACAGCATTTGGTGGTTATGACGCAGTAACTCACGCATTAGAAGCATATGTTTCTGTATTGGCTAATGAATATTCTGACGGACAAGCTCTACAAGCCCTGAAAATGCTGAAAGAGTATTTACCTTCTAGTTATGCAAATGGTGCGAATGATCCTATTGCAAAAGAAAAAGTTCATAACGCAGCAACAATAGCAGGTATAGCTTTTGCAAATGCATTCTTAGGTGTTTGTCACTCGATGGCTCATAAAATAGGAGCAGAGTTCCATTTACCACACGGTTTAGCTAATGCTTTATTAATTTCAAATGTAGTAAGATATAATGCAAATGATAACCCAACAAAACAAACAGCATTCTCTCAATACGATAGACCACAAGCTCGTCGTCGTTATGCAGAAATAGCTGATCATTTAGGTTTATCGAAAGAAGGTGATAGAACAGCACAAAAAATAGAACGTTTGCTTGCTTGGTTGGATGAATTAAAAGATAATCTTGATATTCCAAAATCAATTCAAGCTGCTGGCGTTGCAGAATCAGATTTCTTATCAAAACTAGATGAAATATCAGTTGAGGCATTTGATGACCAATGTACAGGTGCAAACCCTCGTTATCCTTTGATATCAGAGCTTAAAGAAGTATTATTAGCTTCTTACTATGGTAAATATTATCAAGAATAAAAATAAAGACTAATAAAAAAACCGTAAAGACGATCTTTACGGTTTTTCTTTTTTTAATGAACTATGGAAGTGCTACGTCAACAACATTACAGCTTAAATCTTTTTAATGAATCATTTATTTCTTTAACTGTTTTATCTATATTCATTTTTAATCTTCTTTCTTGTAATAAGCTTTTTCAGGATCTCCCTTGTAGTTTTCAAAAAAAGCTTCTTCAATAAATGAAGTAGGATCTAACAAACCTTCTGGTTTTGGTAATCCGTGATCCCATTCACCAGTTTTTCGAATTCCTTTTTCATATAATTCTAAGTGAAGCATAGTCATTGGACGACCTTTATCTTTTAGAAGAACTGTTTCCAATTCTCCAATTTTTTGACCACGTTCAACCTTTGAACCAATTTCAATACCTTCTGATATTAAAATTTCACCATAAACAATAACTCCTGAATCACCTTCAACAAGAATACCTTGTGTATTATTCCACCAAGGACTAGGCGTAGGTGCTTTTTCACCAGTAAACCATTCAATACCAACGACAACACCATCTTCTGCTGCAAAGACAGGATCTTTACTCTCTCCATAAAGATCAATACCCTCATGGGTATGATTTTTTCTTACTGCACCAAATTGACCTAGTTCGTCAGGTAACATTGTCGCTTCTTTTAGTGGATAAAACCATTTGCTCATAAAATCTCCTATTTGTTTAAAAGGATTATACTTAATTACGCATTAAAAATCAAGTTTAATTGTTCTTTAAATTTGTTTTTATATAAATACCTTTTATGTTCTATAAGAAACTTCTCAACTGAACCTTGATATTGATTTTCTTTCTCTTTATTGTAAACAACGTCAAGAACAGGAACACTGTTAATCCCTTCTTCAATACGTTTATTTTCCTGAATTAATCTATTAATTTCTCTTTTATATTCTTCTATTTTCTTAATATTATTATTATAGGTCGAATCATTTTTATAACTCTTGTTTTTTTTGGCTTTTTTCTTTACTTTGTTATTTTTTGCTTTTGATTCCAAAAATTGTTTTCTATAATGATTTATTAATTCTAGCTCTTGATGATTTTGTTCTAAAAAAGTAGTAAACCCTTTAAGCTCAGAAAGTTCATTTTCAAATGCAAGAGTAAAAAGATCCAATCTTATGTTTCTTTCACTTAAATTAGGATGTTTAAAGATACCTTTATCTTCATAAAATTTATAAAAAGATCTATAATTATCAATAAATGAAACAAATTCATTGTAATTAAGTTTTTTTATACCGCTTTCTTTTGCGTTATTAAATTTAATTTTTATTATGGTGTTTTCATTCAATTCTTCTTTATTGTTAAAACTTTCTGGGAAATCAACCGATAGCCCAAAAGGATATCTGGAAACCATATAAAACTCAAAATAATGACTTTTTAACAAAAATTTAAATTTTTTCAATTCGTCTCTATAACTTGAATTAATTTTCTTTTCTAATGATTCATAATCGTGTATAGAAGTAAAATCGTCTTTATTTTTACATTTTTTCATAAAACCATTTTTTAATATGTTTATTTTGCTTCTAACGTCATTTAATAATTTTCTTTTTAATATACTTTTGTCCACAATAGGCACTCCTTTAAAAACGACTTATGATATCAAAAAAAAAGAATAAAAGCAATGCAAAAAAAACTTGATATGAAAACATTTTCTTGATATTATAATGCTTCACACATAAAAAGAGGACAAACAAATGATTAATACTGCCGAAAGAAAGCCTATCGAAGCAGGTGGACAGCTAATTCACCAAGTAATTTACAACCAAGCAGGTTCTATTCAAAAAGCATTGCTAGAATACATAATGAATAGTGTAGACGCAAAAGCAACCAAAATAGAAATAACACTAGACGAAAATGGTATCGACTATTCTATCGTCGATGACGGAGACGGTTTTGGTGATAAAAATTATACATTAGAAGAAAAGAAAAAATGTATCCACGAAGTTTTTGGACATCTAGGTTTCGATCATGGAACACAAGAAGAAAACTATCGTGTATATGGTAAATTTGGAATAGGTCGTGCTCAATTATGGGCTTTTTCAAAAAACACTTGGCATACACATGATATTACAATGTCAGTAGATGTTCTTTATCAAGGTTTAAATTATGAGATAAAACAAATAGCAGAACATTTTGATGGTTGTTCTATTAAAGGTCAATTTTATAATGCATTAAAACCAAATGAAATTATTCTTATTAAAAAAGAATTGTTAACGATGGCTGCATTTGCTCCCATTGACGTTTATTTCAATGGTTCTAAATTAAACAAGAGCATGGATACTTTGAAATCAACATTAGAGTTAGAAGAAGTTTATGTTGAATTAAAGCAAACAACAGGCTTAAAAGTATACAACCAAGGTATTTTCATTAAAGAATATCCCAATTACTTATTTGGAGTAGGTGGTATTGTTTGTTCGAAAGTAGGTTTTCCTTTTGAATTAAATGCAGCGAGAAATGATATTCAACAATCTAATTGTAAACTATGGAGAAAACTAAAGAATGCATTAGAAAAACACTTAGGAACTCAAACTAAAAAGACAAAAATTACAGACGAAATAAGAAAAAACCTTTTGAGTAAAATTGCAGGTGGAGAATATAACTCTATCGACGACAACAATAAAAGAATAGATTATCTTAAAAAACCATTAATTAAAATGATTGATAATAAATATATTTCAATTAGTGCATTGTCACAAAAGAAATTTACTATTGCAAAAGATAAAAGTGATTCATTAGCAGAAGCTGTTCATAGAGAAGGTGCTTATGTTGTTCTTCTTGAAGATTTTACGTCATTCTTGGGAATAGACGCAGAAGATGTTTTACAAACATTAACGGAAATTAAAAATAATCCTAGCTCTGTTTATAATATTCCTGATTATAAAGACGTAGAAGTGTTAAAATCAAAACTAAACAGTAAACATATAATTATTCCAAAAGAAAAATTAAGCAAAAAACAAAAACTGTTTTTAGAAGCAATGAACTTATACTCTATTAATAGTAAACTAGCAGGTTCTGAAAAGGTACGAACTATTTTGCTTGGTAAAAGTGAAACTGCAAATGGTTGGACAGACGGTGAAAGTTATATTGCACTAAACGAAGATCTTTTTAAAGACGTAGAAATGAAAGGCATTAGTTATTTATGGAAATTAGTTAATGTTGTCATTCAT